>Ga0081539_10001427_pt1 | contig 41045 bp, 34 predicted proteins | sample TabmetS4T2R2_FD_71023 | JGI IMG/M metagenome (GOLD analysis project Ga0081539, IMG submission 71023) | Tabebuia heterophylla rhizosphere microbial communities from the University of Puerto Rico - S4T2R2 | ecosystem: Host-associated > Plants > Roots > Rhizosphere ... | reverse complement strand
GGTCCAGGGGGTCGCCGGCACCGAGACCGGCTACGGCGACCCGGTCGAGGCCGCCACCGGGTTCGCCGCCCAGGGGGCGCGCTGGCTGCACGTGGTCGACCTCGACGCCGCCTTCGGGCGTGGCCCCCGCAACCGCCGGCACCTGGGCCGGATCGTCGGGGCCGTCGGCCCGGTCAAGGTCGAGGCCTCCGGCGGGGTCCGGACCGCCGACGACCTGCACGCCCTGCTGGAGCTGGGCGCGACCCGGGTGGTGATCGGCACCGCCGCCCTCGAGGACCCCGAGTGGGTGGCCGAGACCTGCGCCCGTCACGGCGAGGCGGTCGCGGTCGGGCTCGACGCCCGCGGCCGGACCCTCCAGGCCCGCGGCTGGACGGCCGCCGGCGGGGACCTGTTCGAGGTCATGAAGCGGCTGGAGGCGGCCGGCTGCCGCCGCTTCATCCACACCGAGGTCGCGCGGGACGGCATGCTCACCGGCCCGGCCACCGACCGGCTCGGCCAGGTCCTGGCCGCGACCAGCCGCCCGGTGATCGCCTCGGGCGGCGTGGCAAGCCTCGATGACCTCAGGGCCCTGGCCGGCCTGGAGCCGGACGGCCTCGAGGGCGCGATCGTCGGCAAGGCCCTGTACGCAGGCCGCTTCACCGTCGCCGACGCCCTGGCCACCCTGGCCGAGGCCGCCCCCAACGGCCGGGGACCGGCGTGACCCTGGCCCGGCGGGTGATCCCCTGCCTGGATGTGGCTGCCGGGCGGGTGGTCAAGGGGGTGTCGTTCGTCAACCTGGTCGACGCCGGTGATCCGGCCGAGCTGGCCCGGATCTACGACGCCGAGGGGGCCGACGAGCTCGTCTTCCTGGACATCACGGCCACCGTCGAGGCCCGCGCCACCCTGTTCGACGCCGTGGCCCGCACGGCCGAGCAGGTGTTCATGCCCCTGACCGTGGGGGGCGGGGTCCGCTCGGTGGAGGACGTGCAGCGGCTGCTGCGGGCCGGGGCCGACAAGGTCTCGGTCAACTCGGCCGCCGTCCGCGACCCCGACCTGCTGTCGGCCGGGGCCGGCACCTACGGGGTCCAGTGCATGGTGCTGGCCATCGACGCCCGCCGCCGTCGGGACGGCGGCGGCTGGGAGGTGGTGGTCGACGGCGGCCGCACCCCCACCGGGCTGGACGCCCTCGCCTGGGCCGAGGAGGCGGCAACGCGCGGCGCCGGCGAGCTGCTGGTCACCAGCATGGACGCCGACGGCCAGAAGACCGGCTACGACCTCGACCTGGTCCGGGCCGTGATCTCGGCCGTCGACCTGCCGGTCATCGCCAGCGGCGGCGCCGGTCAGGTCGACCACTTCGCCGACGCCTGCCTGGCCGGGGCCGACGCTGTCCTGGCGGCCAGCGTCTTCCACTTCGGCCAGCTCTCCATCGCCGAGGTGAAGCGGGGTCTGGCCGCCGCCGGCCTCCCGGTCCGGACCTGACCGGTCCGTCCCTGGGGAAGTGTTGGGAGACCCCGCGGCCCAGCGGGGGCGTGGCCGGGTTCTCGCGACCCGCCACCACCCTTGACCCGTCGCGCCCCGCGGGGGAAGCTGCCGGTGGCGGTGATCCAGCGCCCAACCTCTGGTGGTCATCCCCAGCGGGCCCGTGACGAGGCAAAGGGGGGCACACTCCCGGATCGCGCGGCGCCCGGTGCCTTCCGGTCGCGCGGTCTGGCTGCTGGGGAGCCGGCCTCGCGGCCCGACGGAGGACTGGGTCATGCCAACCGACAAGGACTTCAAGCGGCTCGTCCGCGCCCGCATGGGCAAGACCGGCGAGGCCTACACCACCGCCCGCGCCCACCTGCGCCCCGACCGCGGGCCGGCCGCTCCGCTGCGGGGCCGGCACCCGGACACGGCCGCCCTCACCCGGCTGCTCGCCGCCCTCGGCGTCACCGACCGGCCACCGGCCGGCCGCTCGGGGAGGCGATGGCGCTCGGTGTCGCCGGCGGGATCGGCTTCGCCTAGGGCGTGGCCACGGCCGAGCGGCAGCTCCGGGCCGCCCTCGACCAGGGACGGCCGGTGATCGTCACCGTCGACGCCGCCCGCTTCGGCGACCGGTCCATCCCCGACTGGCTGTGCGGCATGCTGCCCCAGGACGTCCTCGTCGAGGCGGCCGACGGCGGCGACCCGCGGCTGTGGGACCTGGCCCCGGCACCGATCCCCGTCACCTGGGCCGAGCTGGCGGAGGCCCGTGCCCAGATCGCCTCGGCCCGGCACCGGATGGTCGTGGCCGAGCCCCACCCGGGGCCGGTCGACCTGGCCCGGGCGGCCGCCGCCGGGATCGCCGTCACCTGGCGGGGGATGCTGGAGCCGCCGATGCGCAACTTCGGCGTGCCCGGGCTTGCCAAGTGGGCCGACCTGCTGACCGCGCCCCGCGACCCCAAGGGCTGGCCCCGGCTCCTGGCGCCGGCCGACCAGCAGGGCCAGCTCCTGACCTGGCTGGACGACTGGGTCGAGACCGGCACCGGCGGCGGGTTCTTCCGCGTCATGTACGCCGAGTTCCTGGAGGAGGTGGCCGGACCGCTGGAGCGACCGCAGCTCACCGGGCTGGCCGGCGACTACCGCGAGCTGGCCGCCGCCTGGAGCGCCCTGGCCGGCCTGGCCCGCGACGCCGCCGCTTCCGGGCGCCTCGGCCCGGATGCCCTCGCCGAGGTGCTGGCCGGCCTGCGCGAGCGGGTCCTGGAGCTGGCCGAGGCCGAGGCCGCGGCCGCCGCCGGCCTGCGAGCCGCGGTGGCAGACGTCCCGGGCGGCCCCACCTGCTCGGCGTCGAGCGCAGCGCCACTGACCGCTAGACGGCCCGGCCCAGGAACTCCAGCACCACCCGGTTGAACGCCGCCGGCTGCTCCATGTTGGGCAGGTGGCCGGTGCCGGGCAGGACCACCTGCTCGGCACCGGTGATCCCGCCGACGAGCGCGGCGGCCATGGCGTGGATGTCGGGGCGGTCATGTTCGCCGACCACCACCAGCGTCGGGACGGCGACCTCGCGCAGCCGCGTCGCGGCCGGTGGGTCGGGCTCCTCCAGATCGGCGACGCCCTGGGCGTAGGCGGCCAGCAGCATCTCCCGGACCCGCCGGTGGATCTCGGGGGCGACGGCGCCGGGGTCGCGGTCCATGCCCACCACCCAGCTGTCGATCTCGACCCGGGCCGCCTCCTCGTGGTCGCCGCGCTCGAGCGCCCCCTCGCTCTGGTCCCACAGCTCGAACAGGGCCGGCTCGGCGAACCGGTGGCCGGCCAGCCCCGACCCGACCAGGACCAGAGCCCGCACCCGCTCCGGGGCCGCCAGCGCCAGGTCGACCGCGGCCCGGCCCCCGAGTGAGGCGCCGGCCACCGCCGCCCGCTCCACCCCGAGGTGGTCGAGCAGGTCGCGCAGGGTCGCCCACAGGGCCACCGGCGCCCCGGGCAAGGGCGTCTCGTTGAACCCGGGCAGGTCGGCCCGGATCACCGTCCAGCCGGCGTCGGCGAACGGCCCCACCTGGTCGTCCCACATCCGCCGGTCGGCGATGCCGGCGTGGACCAGCAGCAGCGCCGGCCCCGACCCGGCGAGGTCATGGGCGAGCATCATCCGGCGGCGGGAGGGCCGGAGGCGGCCGACCCGGTCTCGCTCAGGTTGCGGATCTCGCGCAGGGCCACCGACAGCATGGCGATGTCGAGGGTGTCCGCCTCCTTGAGGTCGGACAGGATGGTCCGGGTCCGCTCGACCGGGGAGCGGTTGTCGGCCAGCCAGGCCTCGATCAGGGCCTCGGCGTCCCGGTCGGTGGCGCCCCGGTCCTCGGTGCCGCGCCTCAGCACCTCGGCGGTGAGCTCGCGCTGCTCGGAGTAGAGGTCGTCGCGCAGCGCCCCCTGGGCCAGGGTCTGCCAGTGGGTGTCGGCGGGCAGCCCGGCGATCTGGTCGCGCAGCCAGTGCAGGTCGAGCTTGTAGCCGAGGTCGAAGTAGACGGCCGCGACCATCTCCACCGTCTCGCCGCAGGCGGCGGCCACCTCGATCACGTTCAGGCCCGAGAACAGCGCGTCCAGGCTGGCCACCCGGGTCGCCAGCTCGGCTGGGACCCCGGCGGCGGCGAACCGCTCAGTCAGCTGCTCCAGGGCCTCGGACTCGCCCTGGGCGAGCAGCTTGGGCAGCTCCTGGGCAAGCGAGGCGATGCCCGGGGCGAAGTGGGAGACGGTACTGGCGATGTCCAGCGGCTGGCGCCGGTTGCGCAGGAACCACAGGGCCGACCGCTCGATGATCTTGCGCCCCTCGGCCTGCAGCTCCAGCTGCACCTGGGCCGGGACCACGTTGTCGAGCGCGGCCAGGTCCTTCCAGAGCCGGCGGACGTCGAACACCTCACGGGCGATCGTGTAGGCCCGGGCCACGTCGGGCGGGCCGGCCCCGGTCTCGTCCCGGAGCCGGTTGGCGAAGGTGCTCCCGGCCCGGTTGACCATGCTGTTGGTGACGTAGGTGGCGATGATCTCTCGGCGCAGCGGGTGCCGGTGGAGCTGGCGGCGGAACTTCTCGCGCAGCTTGGGCGGCATGTACCGCTCCAGGTCCTCGGCCAGGTAGTCGTCCTCGGGCACGTCCGAGGCGACCAGCTCCTCCTGGAGGACGATCTTGGCGTAGGCCAGCAGCACGGCCAGCTCGGGCCGGGTCAGTCCCTTGCCGGCGGCGCGGCGCTCGGCCAGCTCCTCGTTGTCGGGCAGGAACTCCAGGCGCCGGTCGAGCCGGTTGGCCCGCTCCAGGTGGCGGATCAGCCGGGCGTGCTCATCCAGCAGCTGCGACGCCTGGGCCTCGGTGACGCTGATCGCCTGCACCTGCCGGTAGTTGTCCTGGAGCACGGCCGTGGCAACGTCGCCGGTCATGTCGGCCAGCAGCTTGTCGCGCTGCTTGCGGGTCAGGTCGCCGTCACTGACCACCTGGTTGAGCAGGATCTTGATGTTGACCTCGTGGTCCGAGCAGTCGACCCCGCCCGAGTTGTCGATGAAGTCGGTGTTGATCCGGCCGCCGTGCAGGGCGTACTCGACCCGCCCGAGCTGGGTGAGGCCGAGGTTGCCGCCCTCACCGACCACCTTGGCCTGCAGCTCGCCCCCGTTGACGCGGACGGCGTCGTTGGTCCGGTCGCCGGCCTCGGCATGGGTCTCGCGGGCCGCCTTGACGTAGGTGCCGATGCCGCCGTTCCAGAGCAGGTCGACGGGGGCCTTGAGCATGGCGTTGATCAGCTCGTTGGGGGTGAGGGCCTCGGCCTGGACATCCAGGGCCCGGCGGGCCTGCTCCGACAGCGGGACCGACTTGGCCGTGCGCGCCCAGACCCCGCCACCCTCCGACAGCTTGGAGGTGTCGTAGTCGCCCCATGAGGAGCGGGGGAGGGCGAACAGCCGCTCCCGCTCGGCGAAGCTGGCCGCCGGGTCGGGGTCGGGGTCGAGGAACACGTGGAGGTGGTTGAACGCCCCGACCAGCTTGATGTGGCGGCTCAGCAGCATGCCGTTGCCGAACACGTCCCCGGACATGTCGCCGATGCCGACCACGGTGAAGTCGGTCGACTGGGTGTCGACCCCGAGCTCGCGGAACAGCTGCTTGACCGACTCCCAGGCGCCGCGGGCGGTGATCCCCATCTTCTTGTGGTCGTAGCCGGCCGACCCGCCCGAGGCGAAGGCGTCGTCCAGCCAGAACCCGTACTCCCGGGCGATCGAGTTGGCCAGGTCGGAGAAGGTGGCCGTGCCCTTGTCGGCCGCAACCACCAGGTACGGGTCGTCGTCGTCGTAGCGGACGACGTCCGCCGGGGGGACGACCTCGCCGCCGACCCGGTTGTCGGTGATGTCCAGCAGCCCCCGCATCATGGTCGAGTAGCAGGCCACCACCTCCTCCATCAGCGCCTCGCGGCCACCGCTCATGGGAGGCTGCTTGACCACGAAGCCGCCCTTGGCCCCCACGGGCACGATCACGGCGTTCTTGACCATCTGGGCCTTCATCAGCCCGAGGATCTCGGTGCGGAAGTCCTCGCGCCGGTCCGACCAGCGGATCCCGCCCCTGGCCACCTTGCCGCCACGCAGGTGGACGGCCTCGGTCCTTGGCGAGTAGACGAACACCTCGAACATGGGCCGCGGCTTGGGCAGGGACGGCACATGGGCCGGGTCGAGCTTGAACGACAGGTACGGCTTGGGCAGGCCGTCCGGCCCGGCCTGGAAGAAGTTGGTCCGCATGGTCGCCTCGACCATCCCCAGGAAGCTGCGCAGGATCCGGTCCTCGTCCAGATTGGCCACCTGGTCGATGGCTTCGGCCAGCCGCTCCCGGAGCCGCTCGACCCGGTGTTCCGCCCCGTCGGCCTGGGTGGGGTCGAAGCGCCCCTGGAACAGGTCGACCAGTCCCCGGGCGATGTCGGGATGGCCGGCCAGGGCCTGCTCCATGTACTCCTGGCTGAAGGTGAGGCGGGTCTGGCGCAGGTACTTGCAGTAGGCGCGCAGGACCACGATGTCCCGCCAGGTCAGGCGGGCCCGCAGGACCAGGCGATTGAAGCCGTCGCTCTCGGCCTCGCCGCGGAGGATGGCCGCGAACGCCTCCTGGAACACCTCGCGGACTCGGCTGATGTCGACGTCGCCCTCGAGGCCGGTGTAGGTGACGCCGAAGTCGTGGATCCAGATGGGCCCCTGGCCGGGCGGGTGGATCTCGTACGGGCGCTCCTCGACCACCTCGACGCCCATGTTCTCCAGCATCGGCACCGCGTCCGACAGGGGCAGCGGCCGGTCGGCCCAGAACAGCTTGAACCGCAGGATCCCCGGGGGCGCCTCCAGCGGCCGGTACAGGTTCATGTTCAGGCCGCCGCGCTCGCCCAGGTCCTCCATCCGCTGGATGTCGTAGACGGCGTTGCGGGCCGGGAAGTCCTCCAGGTAGGCGGCCGGGAACGCCTCACCGTAGCGGCCGAACAGCTCGTTGCCCTCCTCCTCGCCGTGCAGCTCCAGCAGCATGTCGTGGAGCTCGTCGGCCCACGAGCGGGTCACAGTGGCCAGCTTGGCCTCCAGGTCCCGGGCGTCGTATCTGGGCATCTGCCCGGGCGGCATCCGGATGATGAAGTGCAGCCGGGCCAGGACCGATTCCGACAGCCACACCTGGAAGTCGAAGCTCGCCTCCGGGAACGCCTCGTTGAGGACGACCTCGATGCGCCGGCGGACGGTGGTCGTGTACCGGTCGCGGGGCACGTAGACCAGGGCGGAGACGAAGCGGCCGTAGTTGTCGTGCCACATGAACAGCCGCACCCGGCGGCGCTCCTCCAGCCGCAGGATCCCCATGGCCGTCTCGAACAGCTGGTCGTCGGGGACCTGGAACAGCTCGTCGCGGGGGAAGGTCTCCAGGATGTTCAGCAGCGACTTCCAGTCGTGGCTGTAGCGGGGCAGGCCCGCCCGCTCCAGCACCTTGGTCACCTTGCGGCGCAGCACCGGGATGTCGCGCGGGTTCCGGTTGTAGGCCGCCGAGGTATACAGGCCGAGGAAGCGCCGCTCGCCCACGACCTCGCCGTCCTCGCCGAACCGCTTGACCCCGATGTAGTCCAGGTACGAGGGCCGGTGCACGGTCGAGTGCGAGTTGGCCTTGGTGAGGATGAGCACGTGGCGCTCGCGGGCCAGCCGCCGGGCCTCGGGGGGCAGCTTGGCGAAGCTGCCCGAGGCCGGCTTGCCCTGGCCCTGGCGCAGGATGCCCAGGCCGGTGCCCTGGATCGGCCGCAGCACGTCCTCGCCGTCCTCGGTGACCAGGTCGTAGGCCCGGTAGCCGACGAAGGTGAAGTGGTGATTGTCGATCCACTCCAGCAGCGCCCTCGCCTCGGCCAGCTCGGCCTCGTCGACCGGGGGCGGCCGCTCGTCGAACTCCTCGAGGATCGTGCGGACCTGCTGGCGCATCTCGTCCCAGTCCTCGACCGAGGCCCGCACGTCCTCCAGGACCCGCTCCACCGAGGCCCGGAGCTTGTCCAGCACCTTGGGCTCGCTCTGGCGGTCCACCTCGAAGTGGAGGAACGACTCGCCCAGGCCGCCGTCGGCGTCGGGGGGCAGGACCTCGACCAGCCCGCCGGCCGCGTCGCGGCGGACCGCGATCACCGGGTGGATGGGAAGGTGGATGACCAGGCCGTGGCGGTTCAGGTCCATGGCGACGGAGTCGACCAGGAACGGCATGTCGTCGGTGACGATCTCCACGATCGAGTGCTTGGAGCGCCAGCCGTGCTCCTCGAACCGGGGGCTGTAGACCCGCACCTTGGCCTCGCCGGGGCGGCGTCGGTGGGCCAGGCGCCAGTGGGCCAGGACGGCCCCGTACAGGTCCTCGGGCTCCAGCTCGACCAGGTCCTCGGGAGCCAGGCGCTGGTAGTACTGGCGGGCGAACTCCTCGACCTGGTCGCGCCGGTCCTCAGGGACCTTCTCCCGGATGGTGGTCACGATCTGCTGCAGGATCTCCGCCTTGGCCTGCTCTGGCTGGGTCGACATGACAGCTCCCTTGCTTGTCCGCCTGCCGTCAACGATGGCAGATCGGCCGTGGCGGCGGTAGCGATAGCATGGCCCCATGTCTGAGCCGACAACCCGGGAGCCAACCGTCCCTTCCCCAGATTCCTCGCCCACCACCAGCATCGACGACGCCGTGGCCGGCCTGAAGTTCGACGCGGCCGGCCTAGTCCCGGCGGTCGTCCAGGACGAGGGCGACGGGGCGGTGCTGATGGTCGCCTGGATGGACGCCGAGGCCGTCCGCCGCACCCTGGCCAGCGGCCGCACCTGGTTCTGGAGCCGGTCCCGCCGCCGGTACTGGCAGAAGGGCGAGACCTCCGGCCACGTCCAGCACGTCCGCTCGGTCACCGCCGACTGTGACGGCGACAGCCTCCTCGTCCGGGTCGAGCAGGTCGGGCCCGCCTGTCACACGGGCACGCGGTCGTGCTTCAGTCACCCGCTGGGGGGCGGGGCGTGAGCGGCGGCGCCCGGCCGGGGTTTGAGGAGTTCGCCCGCCTGGCGGGGGAGCATTCGGTGGTGCCGGTGTGGCGGGAGCTGCTCGGCGACCTCGAGACCCCGGTGGGGGCGTTCCGCAAGCTCGGCGACCAGGACGGCTCGGTGCTGCTGGAGAGCGTCGAGCACGGCGAGCGCTGGGGCCGCTACTCCTTCATCGGCACCGACCCGTTCGCCACCCTGACCATCCGCGGCGGCCGCGCCTCCTGGACCGGCCGGCCCCCGGCCGGGCTGTCCGACGGGCCGCCCCTCGAGGTGCTGCGCGAGGCCCTGCGGCGGCTGCGCTCGCCGTCCCTGCCCGGCCTGCCGCCGCTGTTCGCCGGAGCCGTCGGCTACCTCGGCTACGACCTGGTCCGCGAGCTGGAGCGCCTCCCCGACCAGACCGAGGACGACCTCCGGCTGCCCGAGGGCATGCTGGTCTTCCCCCGCTCGGTGGTCGTCTTCGACCACCTCGGCCAGCGGCTGGTGCTGGTGGCCAACGTGGTCGTCACCCCGGCCACCGACCTGGAGGCCGCCTGGGCCGACGCCACCCGGCGCATCGACACCCTGGCGGCCCGGCTGTCGGTCCCGGTGGCGACCCCGCCGACCCCGCTGCCGGCCGCCGGCCCGCCCGCGGCCGCCGCCAGCGACCTCGTCCCCGGCCGCTACCAGCAGATGGTCGCCGTCGCCAAGGAGCACATCGCCGCCGGTGACATCTTCCAGGTGGTGCCGTCCCAGCGGTTCTCGGTCCCGACCAGCGCCGACCCGTTCGACGTCTACCGGGTCCTGCGGGTGGTCAACCCCTCGCCCTACATGTACTTCCTGCGCCTGCCCGGGGTCACCATCGCCGGCTCCTCCCCTGAGGTGCTGGTCACCGTCCAGGGCCGCCGGGCCACCATGCGCCCGATCGCCGGCACCCGCCCCCGCGGCGCCGACCCCGAGGCCGACCTGGCGCTCGAGGCCGAGCTCCAGGCCGACGAGAAGGAGCGGGCCGAGCATGTCATGCTGGTCGACCTGGCCCGCAACGACCTCGGCCGCGTCTGCCGCCCCGGCACCGTCCGGGTCGACGACTTCATGCGGGTCGAGCGCTACTCGCATGTGATGCACCTGGTCTCCGACGTGGTCGGCGAGCTGTCGGCGGGAGTGGCGGCGTTCGACGTGCTGGCGGCCAGCTTCCCGGCGGGCACGGTGTCGGGGTCGCCCAAGGTGCGGGCGATGGAGATCATCGACGACCTGGAGCGCCACCGGCGGGGGCCGTACGCCGGCTGCGTCGGCTACTTCGACTTCTCCGGCAACCTGGACACGTGCATCACCATCCGCACCTGCGTGTTCGTGGACGGGGTCGCGTACTGCCAGGCCGGCGCCGGGGTGGTTGCGGACTCGGTCCCGGAGCTGGAGGAGCGGGAGACCGAGGCCAAGGCCCGCGCCGTGCTGGCCGCCGTGGCGGCCGCCGAAGCCCTGTCGCCGCCGGCCGAGGCGGTCGTCCCGGCCCCGTCGCGCCCGGTCGCCGCCCACGCCGGTGGCTGACCCCGGATCGCCGGATCGGGCTCGGCCGGCCCCCCCGACCCCGGCCACGCCGGCCCCCGGGCCCCCGACCCGGGGCGCGCAGGAACCCGCCCCGCCGTTCCCGGGGCCCCCGAATCGGGAGGGTAGCCCAGCCGGGCAAGGAGCGGCGCCGGCTGTCCACACCCCCGCCCTCGCTTCTCCGGGGCGGCGGTCGATGCAGGTGGCGATGGTGGCGTTGCTGGCCGGGGTGATGCTGGCGGTGACCGGGGCCGGGCAGCCGTGGGCGCGGGTGGGGGCGGCGGTGGAGCTGCCAGGGATCGGGGCGGCCCGGCTCGGGGCGGCCGAGCTGACCGGGAACGACCTGGTGCCGTTCGGTGGGCTGGCCCTGTTCGGGCTGGTGCTGCTGGTCGCGGTGGCCGCCACCCGGGGGCGGGGCCGCTGGGCGGTCGGGCTGGCCCTGCTGGCCGTCGGCGCCTTCCTCGCCGTCCAGGCCCTGGTCGCCGCGGCTGGGATCGCCACCGAGGCGGCCGAGCGGGCCCGGGTCGGGGAGCTGGAGGGCGTCCCCGGCGGCACGGCGCTGCGGGTCGAGACCCCGCGGGCCGGCCCGGCCATGGTGGTCGCGGGTGGGCTGCTGCTGGCCGCCGCCGGCACCGAGGCGCTCCGGCGGGGACGACGCTGGCCGGCCCTGGGCGAGGCCTTCCGGGCCCCACCCGACCGCCCCCAGCCGGCCGCCGACCAGGCCGAGCCGCCGTGGGAAGGCGACTGACCAGCATCTTTACCGGCCTCGAACCTGGAAGCGAGCCCCTCCGAACCTGCCCCGACGATGCTAGCGTCGCCGCAACGGCGAAAGGGGATGAGGTTGACGGCCGTGCACCCCTCCAAGGGGACCGTACTGCTGGTCGAGGACGAGGCGTCCATCGCCGACCTCGTCCGGCTGTACCTGGAGCGCGACGGCTTCCGGGTGGTGTGGCGCACCGACGGTCCCTCCGGCCTGGCCGCCGTGGACGCCGAGCGCCCCCGGCTGGTCCTGCTCGACCTGATGCTCCCGGGCATGGACGGGTTCGAGGTGACCAGGGCGCTCCGCCAGCGCGGCGCCAAGGTGCCGATCATCGTGGTCACGGCCCGGGAGGAGGAGGCCGACCGGGTCCTCGGCCTGGAGCTCGGCGCCGACGACTACGTGACCAAGCCGTTCTCGCCCCGCGAGCTGGTGGCCAGGGTCAAGGCGGTGCTGCGCCGCGCCGACCCCGAGCCCGAGTCCGGCCCCGAGCCGCCCCTGCACCTGGGCGACCTCATCGTCGACCCGGCCCGCCATGAGGTCGTCTTCGAGGGCCGGCCCGTCCACCTCACCGCCCGCGAGTTCGAGCTGCTCAGCTACCTGGTCCGCAACCGGGGCCTGGTCCTCACCAGGGACCAGATCCTGGAGCGGGTCTGGGGGTACTCGTTCCCGGCCGACACCCGCACGGTCGACGTCCACATCCGCCAGCTCCGCGCCAAGCTGGGCGACCGCGCCCCGATCGTCACCATCCGCGGGGTCGGCTACAAGGCCGACGCCCGCGCCCCTGCCGCGGGTGCCGCAGGCGGGGCGGGTGCTCCTGACCCCCCCCGGCCTGGGGGCGGCTGATGGGCTGGGCCGGCAGGTCCCTGCGGGGGCGGCTGGTGCTGGCCTTCGTGGCCGTGGCCATCCTGGCCGCGGTGCTGATCGGGGTCATCACCCTGTCGCTGATCCGGCTGGCGCCCGAGCGCGGCCTCGAGCAGCAGCTGGCCGACCAGGCCCAGGCGGTCAGCGAGGCCTTCGCCGGCCGCCGTCCCCTGGTGCGGCTGTGCGCCCTGGTCCGTGTCCTGCGCCGGGGCGAGACCGAGGTGTACCTGCTCGGCCCGGACGCCGCCCCGTCCCGCCCGGTCCCGTGCCAGGGCGTGAACCGCCGCCGCCCGATCGCCCCCGCGCCCCGCGCCGACCTGACCTCGGCCCTTGCTCGGGGGGCGATCGTCACCGGCACCAGCGACGGCCTGGCCTGGGCCGTCGTCCCAGGCGAGCGGCCCGGCTCGGCTGTCCGCGGGGTGCTGCTGGTCCACGAGGTCCGGGGCCTCGGCCTCAGCCTCCTGCCGGTGGTGGCCTGGCGGCTGCTGCTCGCCACCGCCCTGGCCGTGGCCGCGGCGGCCCTGGCCGCCTGGCTGCTGGCCGGCCGGCTCACCGCCCCGCTGGCCCGGCTGGTCGCGGCCGCCCGCCGGGTCGGCGAGGGCGACCTGTCGACCAGGGTCCAGGTCGACGGCGACGGCGAGGTGGCCGAGGTCGCCGCCGCCTTCAACGACATGGCCGCCGGCCTGGAACGGGCTCAGGGCGAGCAGCGGGCGTTCCTGGCCAGCGTCGGCCATGAGCTCAAGACCCCGCTGACCACCGTGCAGGGCTACACCGAGGCCCTCCTCGACGGCATGGTCGACGACCCCGCCGAGCGCCGCCGCTCCCTGGTCCGCGTCCACGCCGAGACGGTCCGGCTGGCCCGCCTCGTCCAGGATCTGCTCGACCTGGCGCGCCTGGGCCGTGGCCAGTTCGCCGTCAGCGCGGTCGACGCCGACGTCGGGGTCGTGCTCCGGGAGGCGGCCGCGGCCGCCGCCGAGCGGGCTGCCCGGCGCCAGGTCGCCGTCACCACCCGCCTCGCCGGCCCCCTCCACGCCCACGTGGACCCGGGCCGGCTCCGCCAGGTGCTCGACAACCTGCTCGACAACGCCGGCCGCTCCAGCCCCGCCGGCCGCCAGGTCCTGGTCGCCGCCCGACCCCTGGACGGCGGCGGGGTCGAGGCGGCCATCGTCGACCAGGGCCCCGGCATCGCGCCCGAGGACCTCCCGCACGCCTTCGACCGCGGCTACCTGTGGACCCGCTACCGCGGCACCCGCGAGGTCGGGTCGGGCCTCGGCCTGGCCATCGTCAAGGCGCTGTGCGACGCCATGGCCGTCACCATCCACGCCGAGTCCGGCCACGGCGGCGGCACCGCCTTCCGCCTCACCCTTCCCCCGGCCCGGACCGCCGAGCCGGGCCCGCGCCCGCTGGCGACGACCCGCCCGCTGCCGCCTTCGACTGGCTGAGCTCCAGCAGGTGCCCGTCGGGGTCGCGGAAGAAGCAGCGCACCTCCCACGCCGACTCCACCGGCGGCGTGAGGAACTCCGCCCCCCGGCCCCGCAGGGTCTCGTACGCCGCCCGGCAGTCGGGGACCCGGATGGTCATGGCGTGGGTCACCGTCCTGGGATCGGTTGGCGGGGCGAAGGTCACGTCCGGCTTGTCGGCGGTCGGCCCGCCGCCGGTGACCAGCAGCAGCCAGGTCCCGAAGACCCGCAGGACCACCGACGTCCCCCCGTACTCCCGGTACAGCTCGGCGCCGAGGAGGTCGCGGTAGAAGTCCCGTGACCGACCGGCGTCGCCCACCACCAGGATGTGCGTGAGCTCCATCCCCTCGGACGGGAACGTTCCTGCGGCCATCGCGCCTCCCCGGGTCCCGGACACCACCGGGGCGGGAGCCTAACCGATCAGGACGCCGGGCCGCGGAGCCAGAACGGCTAGAATCGACGGCTGTGACCTCGACCGGATCGTTTCTCTCCCGGGCGGTGGCTGACGCCAGGGCGGACGCCGATCGCCGGGCCCAGAGGCGGCCACTGGACGCCCTGCGGGCGGCCGCCGCCGAGCTTGCCCCCGCCCGCGGGCTGCGGGCGGCGCTGCGGCGCGGGCCTGAGGGGCCGCGGGTGATCGCCGAGGTGAAGCGGCGTTCGCCCTCCAAGGGGGACATCCGGATCGACCTCGACCCGGCCGCCCTCGCCGCCGCGTACGCGGCCGGCGGGGCGTCGGCGGTCAGCGTCCTCACCGAGCCCCGCCACTTCGCCGGCAGCCCCGACGATCTTCAAACGGTGCGGGCCGCGGTCGACCTGCCCGTGCTCCGCAAGGACTTCGTCACCACGCCCTATCAGGTGTGGGAGGCGCGGGCCTGGGGCGCCGACGCCGTCCTGCTGATCGTGGCCGCCCTCGGGTGGGCTGGCCAGCCGTCCCTCCGGGCCTTGCTGGACGAGGCGGCCGGGGCCGGCCTGGACGCCCTGGTCGAGGTCCACACCGAGCCCGAGGCCGAGCAGGCCGCCGCCGCCGGCGCCACCCTGATCGGGGTGAACACCCGCGACCTGGCCACCCTCGAGGTCGACCCCAACCGCTTCGCCGCCGTCCGCCGGGTCCTGCCCGCCGGCGCCGTCCTGGTCGCCGAGAGCGGCATCCGTGACCATGCCGACGTCCGGGCGGCGGCCGACGCCGGCGCCGACGCCGTCCTCGTCGGCGAGACCCTCGTCCGCGCCGACGACCCGGCCGCCGCCGTCCGCGGCCTGCTCGCCGTCCCGACCCGAACTGGAGGAGCCCATGGGTGAGCCCCGCAAGATCCTGCTCGGAGAGGACAGGCTGCCGAGCGCCTGGTTCAACATCGTCCCGTCGATGCCGACCAAGCCCGACCCCTACCTGCACCCGCAGACCCGCCAGCCGCTCGGCCCGGACGACCTCGCCCCGCTGTTCCCCATGGCCCTGATCGGCCAGGAGGTCGCCACCGACGAGTGGATCGACATCCCCGGGCCGGTGATCGACACCTACCGGCTGTGGCGGCCGACCCCGCTGATCCGCGCCCTCGACCTGGAGCGCGCCCTCGGCACCCCGGCCCGCATCTACTACAAGTACGAAGGCGGCTCCCCGGCCGGGTCGCACAAGCCCAACACCGCCGTGCCCCAGGCCTTCTACAACCAGGCCGAGGGGATCACCCGGCTCAGCACCGAGACCGGCGCCGGCCAGTGGGGGAGCGCGCTCGCCTTCGCCTGCGCCCGCTTCGGCCTCGAGTGCAAGGTGTACATGGTCCGGGCGTCCTACGACGGCAAGCCGTACCGGCGCTCGATCATGGAGACCTGGGGGGCCAGCGTCACCCCGTCGCCGTCCCCGGAGACCGGCGCCGGCCGGGCCGTCCTCGACCAGGACCCGGACTCGCCCGGGTCGCTCGGCATCGCCATCTCCGAGGCCGCCGAGGACGCCGCCACCCGCGACGACACCCACTACTCGCTCGGCAGCGTGCTCAACCACGTGCTCCTCCACCAGACGGTCATCGGCCTGGAGCTGAAGGAGCAGCTGGAGCAGGCCGGGATCGAGCCCGACGTGCTGGTCGCGTGCGTCGGCGGGGGATCCAACTTCGGCGGGTTCACCTTCCCGCTCCTGGCCGAGAAGCTGGCCGGCCGCCGCGAGCTCAGGGTGATCGCGGTCGAGCCGACCGCGGCCCCGACCTTGACCAAGGGCCGGTTCGAGTACGACCTCGGCGACCAGGCCGGCATGGCCCCGCTGATCCCGATGTACACCCTGGGGGCCAACTTCATCCCGGCACCCATCCACGCCGGCGGGCTGCGCTACCACGGGGACTCGGCGCTGGTGTCGCTGCTGCGCAAGGAGGACCACATCGAGGCCGCCGCCTACCCGCAGTCCAAGATCTTCGAGGCGGCCGTGCAGTTCGCCCGCACCGAGGGCATCCTCCCCGCTCCCGAGCCGGCCCACGCCATCCGCGCCGTGGTCGACGAGGCCCTGCGCTGCAAGGAGGAGGGCCGTTCGGAGACGATCGTCTTCAACCTCTGCGGCCACGGCCACTTCGACCTCAAGGCCTACGAGGACTACCTGTCGGGGAATCTCCTTGATGTCTGATCGACAAATCGACAATGCACCAGGGCAGGTCGGCGGGCCGGCCGGCAACGGCCGGGTGCCCCACCGGCCCGACCCGCTCGGCCACTTCGGCGACTGGGGCGGGCGGTTCGTCCCCGAGGTCCTGATGGCCGCCCTCGACCAGCTCACCGAGGCGTTCGAGGACGCCATCGCCGACCCCGCGTTCACCGCCGAGCTCGACGCCCTGCGGCGCGACTACGCCGGCCGCCCGACCCCCCTGTTCCCGGCGCAGCGGCTGTCGGAGGAGCTGGGCCTGCGGGTCTGGCTGAAGCGCGAGGACCTGCTGCACACCGGCGCCCACAAGCTCAACAACTCCCTCGGCCAGCACCTGCTGACCCGGCGGATGGGCAAGCCGCGGGTGATCGCCGAGACCGGGGCCGGCCAGCACGGCGTGGCCACCGCCACCGTGGCCGCCCTCCTCGGCCAGGCGTGCGTGGTCTACATGGGTGAGGAGGACACCCGCCGCCAGCACCTCAACGTGGTCCGCATGCGCCTGCTCGGTACCGAGGTCCGGTCGGTGGCCACCGGCACCGCGACCCTCAAGGACGCCATCAACGAGGCCCTGCGGGACTGGGTCGAGTCGGTCGGCTCCACCCACTACGCCATCGGCTCGGTCGTCGGCCCGCACCCGTTCCCGCTGATGGTGCGGGAGTTCCAGCGGGTCATCGGCGACGAGGCCAGAGCCCAGCTCCTGGCCGCCGAGGGCCGGCTCCCCGACCTGGCCGTGGCCTGCGTCGGCGGCGGGTCGAACGCGGCCGGCCTGTTCGCCGCCTTCGTCGACGATGACACCGTCCGGCTGATCGGCGTGGAAGCCGGGGGGCGCGGCCCCCGGCCCGGCGACCACGGCGCCTCCCTCGGCCTCGGCGAGGCCGGGGTCCTGCACGGCGCCCGCTCCTACGTCCTCCAGGACGCCGACGGCCAGGTCCTGCCCACCCACTCGATCTCGGCCGGCCTCGACTATCCGGGCGTCGGCCCAGAGCACGCCTTCTGGAAGGACGCCGGCCGGGTCACCTACGAGCACGCCTCCGACACCCTCGCCCTCGACGGCTTCCGCCTCCTCGCCCGCAGCGAGGGCCTGCTCCCGGCCCTCGAGCCCGCCCACGCCGTCGGCTGGCTGGCCCAGGCCGCCGCCGAGGGCCGGGTCGCCCCGGGAACCCTGGTTGTCCTCAACCTGTCCGGCCGCGGCGACAAGGACGTCGAGACGGTCACCAGCCTCCTCGACGACCCCGCCACCCCACCGGACCCGGCCGATGCCTGACCCCGAGGGTCCCGGTGGCCGCGTCGGTGACGCGGCCCTCGCGGTGGCGGCGCCGGTGGAGCGGCTGGAAGGGCGGCTGGACGCGCTGCGGCGGGAGGGGCGGGCGGCCCTGGTCGCCTACGGGGTCGCGGGGTACCCGGACCTGGACGGGTCGCTGGCGGCGTTCCGGGCCATGGCCGAGGCCGGGGCCGACGTGCTCGAGGTCGGGCCGCCCTACTCGGACCCGCTGATCGACGGGCCCGTGATCCAGCGGGCGGTCACCGCCGCCCTCGACGCCGGCACCCGGATGGACGACGTGCTCGGCCTGGTCAAGGAGCTGACGGCCAGCGTCGACGCCCCCGTGGTCCTGCTCGTCTACTACAACCTGGTGGCCCACCGCGGCCCTTGGCGATTCGCGGCCGAGCTGGCCGCCGCCGGCGCCTGCGGGGCGGTCGTGCCCGACCTGCCGCCCGAGGAGGCGGAGGAGTGGCTGGCGGCGGCGGCCGCGGCCGGGGTCGCCCCGGTGTTCCTGGCCGCCCCGACCTCGAGCGACGCCCGCCTGGCGGCGATCGCCCAGGCCGGCCGGGGGTTCGTCTACGCCCAGGCCTCCCTCGGGGTGACCGGTCTGCGGGCCTCGCTGGCGGCCGGGATCGAGGAGCTGGTCGGGCGGGTCCGCGCCCACACCGATCTCCCCGTGTGCGCCGGCATCGGCGTCTCCAGCGCCGAGCAGGCCGCCGCCGTGGCCGGCTTCGCCGACGGCGCCATCGTCGGTACGGCCCTGGTCCGGGCCCTCGGCGACGGCGGCCTGGACAGCCTCCGCGCCCTCACCGCCAAGCTCGCCGACGCTGTCCACAGCGCCGCCCGATCCTGACCCGGCCCCTGGCGGCGCGCCGAGGGGGTCGGCGGCTCGAGGCCGCCCTGTCGGCGCTCCCGGCTCGCGGGGCGTCCCGGCTCGCGGGGCGTCCCGGCCGGCGGCTCAAGCTCGACCGGCGGCGCCCAGGTCCAGGCCGACCTGGGCGGCCAGGAAAGTCAGGATGTCGGCGTGGAGCTCGACCGTGCGGCGGACCGAGCGGGCGCCGTGGCCGGCCTGGCGCTCGCGCCGGAACAGGACCGGGCGGTCCGAGGTGGTCGCGGCCTGGAGGGCGGCGCACATCTTGCGGGCGTGCAAGGGGTCCACGCGGGTGTCGGAGTCGAACACGGTGAACAGCACCGCCGGATAGGCGGTGCCCGCGGCCACCTTGTGGTAGGGGGAGTAGCCGACCAGCCAGCCAAGCTCGGTCGGGTCGTCGGCCCGGCCGTACTCGTCGTTCCAGGTCTCGCCGAGGCCGAAGCGCTCGTAGCGGACCATGTCGAGCAGGGGAGCGCTGCAGGCCGCGGCCGCGAACAGGTCCGGCCGCTGGGTGAGGGTGGCCCCAACCAGCAGGCCGCCGTTGGAGCCGCCGGAGATGGCGAGGTGCTCCGGTGACGTCCAGCCGGACGCGACCAGGTGCGCGGCGGCGGCGGCGAAGTCGTCGAACACGTGCTGCTTGTTGGCCCGCATCCCGTCCCGGTGCCAGGCCTCGCCCTCCTCGCTGCCGCCGCGGAGATTGGCGATCGCGTACACCCCGCCCTGCTCGACCCAGGCGGCCGCGACCGCGTTCCACGCCGGGGTCAGCGCGACGTTGAAGCCGCCGTAGCCGTACAGGATCGTCGGGCGGGCGCCGTCCGGGGTCAACCCGTCGCGGTGGAGCAGGAACAGCCGGACCTCGGTGCCGTCCTCGGACCGGTAGGTCTCCTGCCGGGCGGTCACTCCGGCCCGCAGGCCGGCCTGGCCGGGGGCGTCCATCCACAGCTCCAGGCGGCCGTCGGCGACCTCGTAGCGGTAGGCGCGCGGCGGGGTGGTGAAGTCGGTGTAGCCGAGGAAGACCTCGTCGCCGCCCTCGGGGCGGGCCGACACGCCAAGCACCGACCCCGGCCCGGGAAGCTCGACCTCGGCACGGACCTCACCAGACTGCCGGTCGTGCACGGCCACCCGGCCGACGGCGTGGCGGCTGGAGGCGACCACCACCGCGTCGTCGGTCAGGGCGTAGCCGTCGAGCACGTCCCCGGACTCGGGCACCAGGTCGCGCCAGGCCGCCGGCTCGGGATGGGCCGGGTCGGCGACGGAGATCCGGAACCGGGGCGCGTCCAGGTTGGTGTGCAGGTACAGGCGGCCGTCGGTCCCGACCCGGCCGTCGGTCTCGGCGTCCACGCCTTCCTGGATCGGTCGCAGCCGGCCATCGCCGGCCAGGTCGGCGACGTACAGGTCGTTGCGGGGCGCCGTCCCGGCCGCCGCCCCGACCAGCAGCCAGCGCCCGTCGAGGGAGACCCGCAGGGAGTGGTACTCGGTCTTGTCCCGGCCCTCGCCGAACACCAGCTCGTCGCCGTCGGGGTCGGTCCCAACCCGGTGGCGCCAGACCCGCCGATGGAAGGCGGCCTCGCCCTCGGGCACTGCGTCGGCGGGCAGCCGGCGCCCGTAGAAATAGGTGTCGCCGCCGGGTAGCCAGGCCAGCGGGCAGTAGCGGGTGCGGTCGATCGGGCCCTCGACGGTCTCGCCGCTGGCCACGTCCATGATCCACAGCGACGCCTCCTCGTCGCCGCCCTCGGAGAGGAAGTAGGCCAGCCGGTCGCCCTCCAGCGACGGGACCCAGCCGTCGAGGGTGATGGTGTCGTCGTCGGCCAGGGCGCTCGGGTCGACCAGCGCCCGCTCGGCCCCATCGGCCTCCCGAACCAGCAGCACCGGATGCTGCTGGTCACCGCGTCGGCGCTCGAAGAACGCCCGGTCCCCGCGCAGCGCCGGCACCGACACCAGCCCGGCGGCCAGCAGCCGCTCCAGCCGTTCCCGCACCGCCGCCCGCTCGGGCCGCCGGTCAATCCACGCGGCCAGCAGCTCGTCCTGGGCCTTGCACCACGCCTCGGTCTCGTCCGACTCGGCGTCCTCGAGCCACCGGTAGGGGTCGGCGACCCGGAAGCCGTGCAGCTCCTCGACCAGGTCGAGCCGTCGTGCGGGCGGGTAGCGCATGCGTCGAACCTCCGATGGACCGTCGGGACGAAGGGCATCGTAGCGGCGCCCACCCACGATCCGCGGGGCTTGTCCACAGATTGGCGAGAGCTACTCGAACGTGAGTTCGGTGAGCGCTAGGTTCCTCACAAGGGTGCCCGAGGCGGGATTCGAACCCGCAAGCCCTTACGGGCAGAAGGGTTTGAGCCTTCAGCGGTTGCCGGATTTCGCCACTCGGGCCGGCGGTGAGGAGGGTAGCGAAGTGCGGACCAGAGAGGAAGTCGCCCAGGTGCTGGAGCTTGTGCTGGCCGGCCGCGACGATTGCGAGATCGCCCGGGAGCTCGGCATTCCCAGGGGCACCGTCCGGGGCTGGCGAAAGGGCGAGACGCCGGACTTCGACCGGGTCCGCACACGTCTCCTCCCCAACGGCTGGATCTGCGAAGTGTGCCGCGGAGATCCATCAACGCTGCCACAGACGCCGTACACGTACCTGCTCGGCCTCTACCTCGGCGACGGGTACATCGCCTCCCATGCTCGCGGCGTTTACCGGCTGCGGATCTGCTGCGCCAACGCCTATCCCGGCCTGATCGAAAAGTGCGAGCAGGCCATGGGCACGATCATCGCCACCAAGGTGAGCCGTGTGCGATGCATCGGTTGCACGGAGGTCGCGTCATCCTCCAAGCACTGGCCATGCCTATTCCCTCAGCATGGGCCGGACAGGAAGCACGAACGCAAGATCGAGCTGACCGCATGGCAGCAGGAACTGGTCGACCGCGACCCGCGTCCCCTGGTCCGGGGCCTGCTCCACTCCGACGGGTGCCGGGTGCTGAACTGGGTGAACGGGACCCCGTACCCCCGGTACCACTTCAGCAACGTGTCGGCCGACATCCGCGGGATCTTCGGGCGGGCTTGCGACCAGCTGGGGATCGAGTGGCGGCCGAACAACCGGTGGAGCCTGTCGGTTGCCAGACGGGGCAGTGTCGCCCTGCTGGACGAGTTCGTAGGGCCCAAGCGGTGAGCCCGGGCCGGCGTTGGAGCCCGCGGAAAGCAGGCGCTGCGGTGGCGCTGGTGGGCGGATCAGCCTTGCGACTCGCTCCGGTGCAGGTCCGCCAGGGCGGCCAGGGTCGGGACCTCGCCGTCCGGGGTCACCGGCACCGGGGCGGCCGGTGTGGCCCCGCCGGTGGCGCCGCCGTCCTGGCCGCGGGCGGCGCGGCGGTTGACCCACATGGTCCGCAGGCCCAGCTGCTGGGCGGGGACGTGGTCGTGATACAGGCTCTGGGCGACGTGCAGCACACGGTCCTTGGGGACTCCCAGTTCGGCCAGTCGGGCCAGGGCGAGGCGGAAGTGGTTGGGGGCCGGCTTGTAGGCGCCGGCGTCCTCGGCGGTGACGATGGCGTCGAAGGACACGCCGAGCTTGGCGTTGCTGTGGCGGAAGGAGGCGCGGTCGACGTTGGAGACTATCACCAGCTTGTAGTGCCGCTTGAGGTAGGCGAGGGCGTCGGGGGTGTCGGGGAAGACCGGCCAGTCCTTCACCGAGTCGCCGAACGCCGCCGCCTCCTCTGGGCTCGCCGTCGTGCCGAACGCCTCGGCGAGGTCCTCGAGCACGCCGGCCAGGACCCGCGGGTAGGGGGCCGTCGGGTCGGCGGCCTCGCGCCGGGACTCGGCCCGCCCGAACGCCGCCAGCAGCGCTTCGTCGCCCGCCTCGACGCCGTGCGCCGCCGCCCAGGGCCGCAGCGCCGCCAGGATGCCCGTCTCCCAGTCGATCAAGGTGCCATAGCAGTCGAAGGTCAGAGCCGAGAAGTCCCGAAGGCGCATTGTCGCTCCTGTGCTGGCGGTGCCCATCGGCGGGCCGGCGGGTCCGGGCCGGCGGGCCCGCGCCGGTGGGGCGGTCGGTGGGGCAGTCGATGGGGTCGGTCGGTGGGTCGGTCGGTGGGGTCAGTCGGTTGGGACGGTCGGTGGGTCGGTCGGGTCGGTCATCGTCACGCTTCATCCGTTGGCCGTCCAGGGTCCCCGGGCAGGCCGAGGGCTCGGCCGGAACGGCCCCAGGGCCGAAGAACCACCCCGGGGGGCCGAAGCAGGGCGATCCGGTCGCCGTGGACCTCCACCTGGTCGCCGGTGGCGATGGCGGCGTCGTCGTCGGGGAGGACCACGATCGGGCAGGTGTGGGCGTAGAGGTACTTGGCCACGAGTGCGCCGAGGACCAGGATGTCGTCGGGGGCCGAGAGCAGGATGGCCAGAGGGGCGGTGCCGAGGCGGATCGACTCGGCGAGGACGCTGGAGCTGGAGCTGGAGCCTCGGCCGGACGGCATGACCAGGATCTGGCCGGTGAGGGTGGCGCCGACCTGGGGATGGTGGTGGTCGATGAGCCGGCCGGAGTCGGGGTCCATGCCGCCCCACAGGCTCAGCGGAGCCTCCAGCACGAGCGCGGGGCCGGCCGCCTCCCCGGCGATCAGGGCCCGGCCCTGGAGCTCACGGCGCCGCCCAGAGCGCGTCATCGCGGATGACCCTCCCCTCGACCGCCGACTCGACGCATTCGCGCAGGCTGCCCAGCACGACCCCGACGCCGAGGTTCCCCGGCGCATACCAGGCCCACTTGGCCGAGCTGGTCATCACCACCCCTTGCGTGTCCTCCAGGATCGAGGTCACGTAGGTGCAGGTGTCGACGACCAGGCGTACCCCGGCCGCCTCCAGCGGGGCCAGCCAGCCCAGGGCCTCGATCCGGGCCAGCACATGGCGGCTGGTGCTGGCGTAGAACGCCACCTCCGGGTGGACCGGCCGTCCGGCCAGCAGGTCCAGCAGCCGGGCGAACTCGGCCACCGAGAAGTGCGGGGTGCCGAGGTTGACGCCGGCCAGGCGGCCCTCGGCGGCCCCGGCGGTGGTGAGCTGGTCGCGGGCGGCGCGGAGCATCGCCGGGGTGACCTCGGCCACCTCGAGGGGCTGGCCGCCCTGGAGGGCCGCGGCCAGGGTCGGCGCCTCGGGGGTCGAGCCGACCACATGCACCAGCCCCACCTCGCCCGAGGAGGCGGCGGCGGCGCCGAGCGCCTTCAGCCGATCCTCGTCCACCCCCGCCGGCAGGCCGTCCACGACCGGGACCAGCCGGCCGCTCCTGCTGCCGATCACCGTGCCGAGCAGCGGATACAGGGCGTCCTGGTCGAGCAGGACCTCCGGGAGGGCGCGGACGTCGAAGACCAGCTGGCCCCGGCGCCGCTCGGTCAGGTGCAGGCCGGCGTTGGGGACCCGGCCGATGATGGCCGCGCAGATGTCGATGAAATCGCCGTAGCGGGCGGTGCGCGCCCCCAGGACGGAGTTGGCGAAGACGATCGCGTTCGACTCGGCCCAGGCGACGTGCTCGCCGAAGCCAGGGCGCTCGGGAAGCTGGTAGGGGGCGCAGGTCCAGGTCTGGCGGCAGCCCATCGCCACATAGGCGTCCATCAGCCGCCTGGCCGCGGCGGCCGTCCCCGGGTCGCCCCGGAAGCGGTCGGGGTGGAGCAGGTCCAGCGAGGCGACATTCAGCGTAGTCGGCACCCGGACGGCCGCGCCGTCGCGCAGGAGCCGCTCGGCGAAGTCGAGCCCGGCCTGGCCGTGGTACAGGCAGCCGTCGATGTGGGCCGAGGCGACGTCGATCAGCTCGCCCGCCCCGGCCAGCCGGGCCATCTCGACCACGATCCGCATGGCCAACCGGCTGGCCGGCCCCTCGGCGCCGTCCAGCAGCGCCCGGTCGCCGTCACTCAGCCGCACGGCTGACCCACCACCACCCGGAACGGGCGTGCACGACCCGACCCGCCCGGCGTCGGGTCCCCCGGTGGGGGAGCGTAGCCCACCGGGAGTGGGGGTGCGTCCGATCGTCCACAGGCCCCCACAGGCCCCGCCGCCCGCCGCCGCCCCGCCGGCCAGGACCGGCCCCGCCGGCCAGGACAGGACCGGCCCCGCCGGTCACGACAGGACCGGCCCCGCCGGCCCGGCCGTTGTCACACGATGTTGTGTTCGTACCGGTCCCTTCCATGGTGGAAGCGGTCGACGGACAGGGGGGTGACGTCCACCGGGGGTTGGCGGCCGAGGTACAGGTCGCGCACGACCTCGCCGACGGCGGGGCCCTGGAGGAAGCCGTGGCCGGAGAAGCCGGTGGCGTAGAGGAAGCGAGACGGGCGGGGGGCCTCGCCGATGAGGGCGTTGTGGTCGGGGGTGACCTCGTACAGGCCGGCCCAGCCGCCGGCCACGCCGACGTCGGCCAGCGACGGCGCCCGTCGGGTCATCGCCTCGACCAGGCGGGGGATCCAGGTGTCGTCGCGCTCCAGGTTGAAGCCGGGGGGCTCGTCGTCCAGGGACATGCCCATGAGCAGGCCGGGGCCTTCACGGTGGAAGTAGAAGCTCGAGCTGAGGTCGATGGTCATGGGGAGCCGCTCGGGGAGGTCGGGCACGGGCTCGGTCAGCAGGACCTGGCGGCGGGAAGGGGTCACCGGCAGGTCGACCCCGACCAGCTCGCCGACCCGCCGGGACCAGGCGCCGGCCGCGCAGACCACGGCCGGGGTCTCGACCACCCCCTTGGAGGTGACCACGGCCGCGACCTCGTCGCCGGACAGGCGCACCTCCAGCAGCTCGCAACCGGTCTCGATGTGGGCACCGTGGCGGCGCGCCCCGGCGGCGTAGCCGTGGACCACCGCCTCGGGGGTGGCGAGGCCGTCCTCTGGGGAGAAGGCGGCGGCGAGCAGGCCGGCGGTGTCGACCGGTGGGGAGAGCCGCCCGGCCTCGGCCGGGTCGAGCAGGCGGCTGGGCACGCCGAGCCGGTTCTGGAGCGCGATGCTCTGCTCGAAGGTGGCCACGTCCTCGGGCCGGCTGAGCAGGAACAGGTAGCCGACCCGGCGGAAGTCGATCTCGTGGCCGGGGCGGGAGCCGAAGGCGGCGAACGCCTCCAGGCTCCGGGCGCCGAGCCGGATGTTGATCGGGTCGGAGAACTGGGCGCGCACCCCGCCGGCGGCCTTGCTGGTGGAGCCGGAAGCCAGCTCGTCCCGCTCGATCAACAGCACCTCGCTGACGCCGGCCTCGGCCAGGTGGAAGGCGATGCTGGCTCCCATCACGCCGCCGCCGACCACCACCACGGCGGCCCGCCGAGGGAGGCCGCCCGCCGGTCCGGTCACCATGGCCGCCCCACGGCGCCCCCAGCCCCCGGCGGGATCACCATGGCCCCCGCACCGCGCCACCGGCCCCCGACGACGGGATCATCATGACCCCCCACGGCGCCACCGGCCCCCGGCGGGATCACCATGGCCCCCCGCCCGGCCTCACCGGCGGCCCCTGGCCGGGTCACAGCGGCACCCGCCGGCCGGCTCCAAGCTCGCTGGCCCGGCGCAGGATCGCCCAGGCCGCCGCGGCGTCCTGCACCCCCAGGCCCAGGCTGTTGTAGAAGACCAGGTCGTCGGGCCGCTGGCGGCCCGGGTGGCGACCGGCGGCGACCTGGCCCAGCTCCACCAGGTCGTTCTCGCCGAGCAGTCCGGCGGCCAGGGCCTGGATCACCGGGCCGGCGTGGTCGATCGCGGCCGGCCGGTGGTCGACGACCACGGACCCGGCCGCGGCCAGCACGCCTAGGCCGACCTCGCTGCGGTCAGGGGTGATGGAGCCGATGCTGATGACGGTGGCGCCGGGGGCGAGCTGCTCGGCCTCGACCAGTGGGCTCGGGCTGGCCGTGCAGGCGGCGACGACGTCGGCCCCGGCGACGGCCTCGGCGACGCTGCCCGCGGCCACCACGCGGGGGCCCACCTCCCGGCCGAGGTCGGCGGCGACCCGGCCGGCGGCGCCGGCGTCGCGGCCCCACAGCCGGACCTCCTCCAGGGGTAGGGCGTGGGCGAGGGCGCGGACGTGGCCGCGTCCCTGCACGCCCGGGCCGAGGACGGCCGCGGTCCTGGCCCCCCGCCGGGCCAGCAGCGTGGCCGCCAGGGCGCTGGCCGCCGAGGTCCGCAGGGCGGTCAGGGTGGTGCCCTCGACGATCGCGACCAGCCGGCCGTCGTCGGGGTCGAGCACCAGGACGGTCGCGCTGACCACCGGCAGGCCGGCGGCGGCGTTCCGCGGGTTGACGCTTCCGAACTTGCTCACCGCGCCGCTCCCGGGGCCGAGGCGGGCCGCGTAGCAGAAGGCCAGGGAGTCGTCCCCGGCCACCGGCAGCACCAGGCGGGCCGGCTGGTCGGCCTCGCCGCGGCCCAGCCGGCCGAACGCCTCCCGCTGGGACGCCAGGGCGGTGTCGAGGTCGAACACCCTGGCGACATCGGCGGCGTCCAGCAGCAGCGGCCCCCGGCCCTGCCCCCCGTCCATCGTCCCGGCCTCCGTTCTCGCTTGTCCTAGTGCGCGGACTGGGTTTGTGATTATCTACGCCACGGAGAGCCTCCCGTCCGGGATGCATCGTGAGGAGGAGCGAGTGGCGATGAGTAGGCCAAGGTGGGTGGCCTTCGTGGCCGTTCTGGGCGTGTGCATGCTGGCGGCCGCCGGCTGCGCCAACAAGGACGAAGGCGGCGGCGGCGCGCAGAGCAGTGACTGCACCGGCGACCAGTTCGGGTGCCTGACGGTGGCGTCCGGTGAGCCGATCAAGATCGGCACCCTGCTGTCGATCACCGGGGAAAACCGTAGTCTCGGCGTCGACAGCCAGCGGGGCGTGATCCTGGCCGTCGACTACCTGGACGGCAAGCTGGACGGCAAGCCCGGCCAGCTCATGGGGCACAACGTCGAGCTGGTCAACGGCGACGAGACCTGCTCCAAGGAGGGCGGGCAGGCCGGGGCGACCAAGCTGGCCGCCGACCCCAAGATCCTGTCGGTGATCGGGACCAGCTGCTCCAGCGCGGCCCTCGGGGTGGCCGACACGATCTTCTCCAAGAAGGGCATCCTGCTCGTCTCGCCGTCCAACACCGGCCCGGCCCTGACCGCCGAGGGCCAGCACCAGCCCTTCTACCTGCGGACCGCCCACAACGACAAGATCCAGGGCGCGGTGGTGGCCGACTTCGCCTACCAGAAGCTCGGGGGCAAGACGGCGGCCACCATCCACGACGAGAGCCCGTACGCCGACGGCCTGGCCGCCGTGTTCCGCCAGGTCTTCGAGAAGCTGGGCGGCAAGATCACCAACAACGAGGCCATCCAGGCGGCCGACCGCGACTTCAAGCCCGTGCTGAACAGCATCGCCCAGAACAAGCCCGACTTCCTGTACTTCCCCGACTTCAACCCGGCCTGCGCCCTGATCGTCAAGCAGGCCTCGGCGATCTCGGGCCTGAGCAAGACCGCCCTGGCCGGCTCCGACGGCTGCGCGGCGCCCGAGTACGTGAAGGTCGGCGGCAAGGACACCTACGGGACCTGGTCCTCCTCGCCCGACATCACCGCCCAGACCAGCCGCAACGCCTTCTACGGCCAGCAGTTCCTGCCGGCCTATCAGCAGCAGTTCGGTGAGCGGCCGATCTCGGTCTTCAACGCCCACGCCTACGACGCCCTCAACATCCTCGCCGAGGCGATCAAGCGGGCGGGCAAGGACGACGGCGGGACGCTGACCATCCCGCGGACCAAGCTGAAGGACGAGATCTTCAAGACCAGCAACTACAACGGCCTCAGCGGGACGCTTACCTGCATCCCACTCGGCGACTGCGCCACCCAGGCGTCGATCGCCGTCTACAAGGTGCCGGCCTGGCCGATCGAGGGTGGCACGGCGAACCCCAAGCCGGTGTTCACCGAGACCAAGACCCTCGAGGAGGCGTCGGCCTCGTAGGAAGGCAGGACGATGCGGCGAGGAGCGCCCATGACCACCCCCCGCCGCATCGCGATGTCGTGGCTGGCGGGTCGCGGCCCGTCAGCCACGGCCGTCGTCCTGCTGGCGCTCGTGGTGCTGGTCGCCGGCTGCCACCGCGAGGTCGCCCCGCCGAGCCACCGGCTGGAAGGGACCTACATCGTGCACGGCGAGTTCCCCAACCGGAGCTTCGGCCGCCCCTGCAAGGGGGCGGAGGCCGGCTACCCGAACATCCAGGCGGGCACGACGGTGGTGGTGACGGACGAGGCGAGCGCGGCCGAGCTGGGCAGGGTCCCGCTCCAGGGCGGAACCCTGCGCAAGGGGCTCCTGCGCGGGCCGGACGACGACTGCGTGTTCTCCTTCTCGCTTGCCGTGCCGGAGCGGGAGGCCTACCGGATCAGGGTCGGCCGGCAGCCCGGCAACGTGCGTTTCACCCGGATCGACCTGGAGCGGACGAGCTGGAAGGCCGACCTGACGGTCGGCGCCTACACGATGTTCGGCGGCATCTAGCGGTGTCCGACGGCGACCCGGACCGGGGGTGGCGATGACGACCCAGACACGACCCAGCGGTGACGAGGCGACCACCCCCGCGGCCCGGCCGTGGGCGGCCGTCCTGGCCGAGCGGGTCCCGATCCGCCGGATCATCCTGGTCGCCCTCAGCATCTTCATCACCGTGGGCGTCGTGCTCGGCTCCTTCAGGACCCTGACCATGGAGGAGGGCCGGATCAGCGGCGCCGGCTGGCGGGACTTCCTGATCGCCGGCATCGCCCTCGGGAGCATCTACGCGCTGATCGCGCTCGGATACAGCCTGGTCTACGGCATCCTGCTGATGATCAACTTCGCCCACGGCGAGGTGTTCATGATGGGAGCGTTCGCCTCCTACTTCGTCGCCGAGTCGCTGGCCTCGGCGGGCATGCTCGACCGCAACCCGGTCCTGAGCATCCTCATCCTGCTGGTGACGGCGACCATCGCCTCCATGGCCGTGGCCGTGCTGCTGGAGCGGGTCGCCTACCGCCCGCTGCGCAACGCCCCGCGGCTGGTCCCGCTGATCACCGCCATCGGCGCCTCGCTGTTCCTGCAGTACACGTCGGCGAGCTTCTTCGGGTCGAACTCCAAGGGCTACCCGGACATCCCCGCCCTGGACGGCGAATGGAGGATCCTCGGCGTCCCCATCGCCAAGCCCCTGCTGGTGACCATCGTAGCCGCCGCGGTCATGATGGCCGCCCTCAGCTGGTTCATCACCAGGACCCGGACGGGCAAGGCCATGCGGGCGGTCGCCGAGGACAAGGAGATCGCCAGCCTGATGGGGATCAACGTCAACCGGGTGATCGTGACCACCTTCGCCGTCGGCGGGTTCCTGGCCGGCGTCGCCGGGGTGATGTTCGCCCTCGTGTTCGGCCTGGTCCAGTACAACATGGGCTTCGTCCCCGGCATCAAGGCGTTCACCGCGGCGGTCCTCGGGGGCATCGGCAGCGTCACCGGGGCGGCCGTTGGCGGGCTGATCCTCGGGGTGGTGGAGTCGGTGGCGCCGGTCCTGCTGCTGGCCGGCTTCCACGTGCCCGCCCCGAACCAGCTCCGGGACGTGGTCGCCTTCTCCATCCTGGTCCTGGTGCTGATCTTCCGGCCAGGGGGCATCTTCGGGTCGGGCGAGCCGGAGAGGGGATAGGGCGCCGTGACCGGGTCCAAGCTGAACCGCCAGGCGGTCACGGCCGGTCTGATCGGCGCCGCCGCGCTCGTCTACATCGCCCTGACCGGGATGATCGAGAAGTTCGACACCCGCAACCTCATCGGCGGCTTCCTCAGCTTGGGCAACCTGCTGATGGCGCTGCCGCCGCTGCTGACCGGCTACCTGGCCGTCCGGCCGCGGCTGGTGGGGGGGCGGCGCGAGCTGGCCGCCCCGCGGGCCGCCCTCACCGCCGGGCTGCTCGCCGGCGCCGTCGTGGGCGGGGTCACCGCGGCCGGGGTCGCCCTGGTCGAGCTCCTCCCCGACGGGGCGGTGCGGCGCATCTTCATCCAGGTGTCGCCGGCGCTGGTGGATATCCTCACCTTCGGCCGTGGGGTGCCGGCCGGCCTGGTCGTGCTGGTGGCCTACGGGGCGGTGCTCGGCCTGCTCGGCGCCGGGTTCCGGCTGCTCCCTGCGCGGATCGCCCAGCCCGTCGGGGTCGGGCTGGCGGTGACCCTGATCTTCGCCCTGCTGCAGCGGATCTTCCCGCCGCTGCTGTTCGAGCTCGGGCTCGACACCAGGTGGCTGTACAGCCCGGTCCTGCTGGGCCTCACGGTCCCCGGCGCGCTGGTCGTGTTCGCAGCCTCGGCCGGCCTGACGGTGTTGTGGAGGGCCAGGAGCCCCGCGGTCCGCGAGCGGATGGACCGGCTGCCGCCGGAGCGCCGCCGGGTGGTCAACGCCACCCTGATGCTGGTCCTGGTCGCCGCCCTGGTCCTGCTGCCCCAGCTGCTCGGCTCGACCCTCTCCCAGGTGCTCGGCTCGGTTGGGGTGTTCCTGCTGATGGGGCTGGGCCTGAACATCGTGGTCGGCTACGCCGGCCTGCTCGACCTGGGCTACGTCGCCTTCTTCGCCACCGGCGCCTACCTGACGGCCCTGTTCACCGGGGCCAACCGGGTGACCTCGATCGGGGACCTGGTCGCGCCGGCGTTCGTGCTCCACCTCAACTTCTACCTGGCGGTCCCGCTCGTGATCGCGGTCACGGCTATGGTCGGGGTGCTGATCGGCGCCCCGGTGCTGCGCCTGCGGGGCGACTACCTGGCCATCGTCACCCTCGGCTTCGGGGAGATCGCCCGGGTCCTGGTCCAGTCCTCCTGGCTGCAGGACTTCACCGGCGGCCCCCAGGGGCTGCGGGACGTCACCGACGCGGCCATCGGCGGCTTCGGCTTCCGCGACCCGCAGCCGTTCTTCTACCTGGTCCTGGTGTTCTGCGGCGTGGCCGTCTTCGTCTCCCTGCGGCTGGCCAGCTCCCGGGTCGGGCGGGCCTGGAGCGCCATGCGCGAGGACGAGCTGGCCGCCGAGGCGATGGGCGTGAGCACGACCAAGTACAAGCTGCTGGCCTTCGCCATGGGCGCGGCCGTGGGCTGCCTGTCGGGCGCCCTGTTCGCCGTCCAGATCGGCTCGATCGCCTCGGGCAGCTTCACCATCCTGGTCTCGATCACCGTCCTGGCGATCGTGATCCTCGGCGGGATGGGCAGCATCCCGGGCGTGATCGTCGGCACCCTGCTGCTGATCGGCCTGCCCGGGCTGCTGGACGAGTTCGAGGAGTACCGCCTGCTGATCTACGGGGCGGCCCTGATCATGATCATGGTCCTGCGGCCGCAGGGCCTGGTCCCCAACGTCCGCCGCATGCGCGAGTTGGAGGGGGAGGAGGCCGCGCAGGACGAGTGGCTGAAGCGGGAAGAGGCCGAGGCGTCCCCGGCCGTCACCGTGGCCGGAGGGGGGGCCTCGTGAGCCTGCTCGAGGTCCGCGGGCTGGTCCGGCGCTTCGGCGGCCTGAACGCCGTCGACGGGGTCGACCTCGACGTCGAGGAAGGCGAGATCCTCAGCGTCATCGGACCCAACGGCGCCGGCAAGACCACCCTGTTCAACGTGGTCACCGGCCTCTATGTGCCCGACGAGGGCTCGATCATCTTCGACGGGCACGACCTGGTCGGGCTCCCGCCCAACCAAATCTGCGTCGACGGCATCGCCCGGACGTTCCAGACGGTGCGGCTGTTCCCCAACATGACCGTGCTGGAGAACACCATGGTCGGCCAGCACTGCCGGACCCGCTCCGGGGTGCTGGGGGCGGTGCTGCGGCTACCCCGGACCCGGGCCGAGGAACGGCAGGTGCTGGAGCAGGCGCGCTCGGCGCTGTCGTTCTTCGGGAGCCGGCTGGCCGGCTACCGGGAGGACCAGCCGGCGTTCGTGCTGTCGTACGCCAACCGGCGGCGGCTGGAGATCGCCAGGGCGATGGCCACCCAGCCCAAGCTCATCCTCCTGGACGAGCCGACGGCGGGCATGAACCCCAGGGAGACCCAGGAGATGACCACGCTGATCGGCAAGCTCCGGGACGAGCGGGGCTTCACCATCGTGGTCATCGAGCACGACATGCGGCTGGTCAAGGGGGTGTCGGATCGGGTGGTGGCGCTCGACTACGGGCGCAAGATCGCCGACGGGACCTACGACGAGGTGGCCAACGACGAGCGGGTGGTCGAGGCCTACCTGGGCAAGAAGGCCGCGGAGGCCGCCGGATGAGCGTCGACGGGAAACCGGTCCTGGAGCTGCGCAACGTCAGCACCCACTACGGCCTGATCGCGGTGCTGCGCAACGTCAACGTGGAGATCCGGCCGGGCGAGATCGTCTGCCTCCTCGGCGGCAACGCCAGCGGCAAGTCGACCACCCTGAAGACGATCCTGGGCATGGTCACCCCCAGCGAGGGGGAGGTCGTCTTCGACGGCGAGAAGATCAGCGGCCGCTCCACCACCGAGATCGTCGGCCGCGGGATCACCATGGTCCCCGAGAACCGCCGGCTGTTCAGCCGCATGACGGTGCGGGAGAACCTGGAGCTGGGCAGCTACCTGCGCACCGACAAGGCCAAGGTCAAGGAGGACCTGGACCGGGTGATGGAGCTGTTCCCGAGGATCAGGGAGCGGCTGGCCCAGAAGGCGGGGACACTTTCGGGTGGCGAGCAGCAGATGGTGGCGATGAGCCGCGCCCTGATGGCCGACCCCAAGGTGCTGCTGATGGACGAGCCCTCCATGGGGCTGGCCCCGGTCCTGGTCGACCAGGTGTTCGAGATCATCCAGGACATCAACAAGCTCGGCACGACCATCTTCGTGGTCGAGCAGAACGCCAACATGGCCCTGTCGATCGCCCATCGGGGCTACGTCCTCCAGACCGGGCAGATCGTGCTCGCCGACACCGCCAAGGCGCTGCTGGAGAATCCGCAGATGCGCGAGGCGTACCTCGGCGAGCTGAGCTGAGGCACCCGGGCTGCGGCCCGGGCCTGTCCGGCGAGGGGCCGAGAGCCTTTGGCTCCGTTCGCGCACCTTCCCCGAGTGCGCGCGTTCTCTACTCGGTCCTCGGACCCCTCGCGCCGGACGGACCTCGGGGCCCCGGTGGGGATCCCGATTGGCGGCACGCTAACAGCCCGCCGGGCTGGGGGTCAATCGGCTGAATCCCTTGCGGCACAAGGGATTCAGCATCGTCGCAGGTGGCACCTGCGACGATGCTCGGCCACCTTCGGGGGCGGTTTCCTCCTTCCTAGTCCGGGCGGGTCATGTCCGGCGCCAGAGGAGGCTAGCCCGCTGCCGTTGAGCTCCCCGATCCTGACGAGATCCGCGCTCGGCCGGTTTGAGGCCGTCGCCGACCTGGGTAGAAGGTTCGGGTCCTGACCCAGCAGTGACCAGCCATGGCGGACCCGCGTGAACCTGACCTTCCCGCCGAACTCCAGCTGCCTGCCCGATCTCCGGCGATCGGTGGCGGGGACCTTCGAGGACGTCGACCGGACGGTCATCGCCGACGTGCTCCTGGCCCTCGACGAGGCGGTCAGCAACGCCATCCGCCACGGCTCCAAGGGCGGCGAGCCGGTGCAGGTGTCGGTGGAGAGCGACGGCGAATGGGTCGAGATGTCGGTGCGCGACGGCGGGCCGACCCCGCGGCTGCCGCGCCTCCCGGACGAGCCGCCGCCGGTGCTGGAGACGGGTGGGCGAGGCCTGTGGCTGATCCTCCAGCTGGTGGACGAGGTCCGCCTCCAGCGCATGGGCGACGGGACCCGGCTGATCATGCGACGCCGTGTCATGCCGCGGGTGGACAGCATGGCCGGACCCGGCGGGGGCGGTTGATAGACTCGCCTGCGTGGCCACCTCTTCGTCCCCGCTGGTCCTGCTGGACGGGCACAGCCTCGCCTTCCGGGCCTTCTTCGCCCTGCCCAGCGACCTCCAGACGACCACCGGGCAGCTGACCAACGTCGTCTACGGCTTCACGACCATGCTGGTCAAGCTGTTCGGCGACTTCTCACCGGACCGGATCGCGGTCTGCTTCGACCTGGGCCGACCGGCCTACCGCCACGACGTCTACGACGGCTACAAGGCGAACCGTCGCAGCTCTCCAGACGAGTTCAGCTCGCAGATGCCGCTGGTCCGCGAGGTGCTGGCCTCCTTGAGGATCCCGGTGGTCGAGGTCGCCGGGTACGAGGCCGACGACCTGATCGCAACCCTGGTCCGGCAGGCCCGGGAGGAGCGGCTGCCGGTGCTGGTGGTCACCGGGGACCGGGACAACCTCCAGCTCATCGACGACGCCGCCGACGTCCGGGTGATGATGACCCGCCGCGGGATCACCGACACCGCCATCTACGACGAGGCCGCCGTCCAGGAGCGGTACGGGGTGCCGCCGGAGCGGTACATCGACGTGGCCTCCCTGCGCGGCGACCCCTCGGACAACCTGCCAGGGGTTCCCGGGGTCGGGGACAAGACCGCGACCAAGCTGGTCCAGACCTACGGCACCGCCGAGGAGGTGGTCGCCCACGCCGCCGAGCAGCGGGGCAAGCTGAAGGAGAACCTGCTCGCCCACGGCGAGGACGTGCTCCGCAACAAGCAGCTGATGCGGCTGCGCGACGACGTGCCCCTGCCGGTGGGCGTGCGCGACCTGCGCATGGGCGCCTGGGACCGGGCCGAGATCCACCGGCTGTTCGACACCCTGGAGTTCCACCCGCTGCGCGAGCGGCTGTTCGCGGCCGCGGTCGAGACCGGGCCGGTGGATACCGGGTTCGAGGTCGACGCCCGCCGCCTGGCCAAGGGCGAGCTGGCCGCCTGGCTGGCCGCCGTCCCGCCCGGCCGGCGGGTCGCCCTGGCCGCTCGCCTGCGCACCGGTCCCGGCAATGCCGAGCTGACCGGCCTCGGCCTGAGCGCCGGCGCCGGGGACAGCGCCGCGGGCGGCCACGCGGGCGGCGCCGGGGACGGCGCTGAGACCCCCGCCGATGGCGGGAACCCCGGTCGGGAGGGTAACCGAGAATCCAGCGAGGCGGCGCCGGGTTTCCACAGCGTCTGGATCGACCTGGAGGACGGCGCCGGGCCCGAGGACCTGGAGGCCCTGGCCGCCCTGCTGCAGGACCCCGAACGCCCCAAGCTGGCCCATGACGCCAAGTACCTCTACCTGGCGACCTGGGCCCGGGGATGGGAGCTGGAGGGGCTGGTCATGGACACGGCCCTGGCCGCCTACCTGGTGCTGCCGGCGCAGCGGACCTACGACCTGGCCGACCTGGCCCTGCGGTATCTGCGCAAGGAGCTGCGCCCCGAGGGGGCTGGCACCGGCGAGAAGCCGGCAGGGGAGGGGACCCAGCTCGCCCTCGACACCGACGGGGAGGACGAGACCTGGCCCGATTGGTGCCTGCGGGCCCAAGCGGTGGGGGAGCTGGCGGTCAAGCTGGGCGAGGAGCTGGCCGCGATGGACGGCGAGCGGTTGATCGACGACGTCGAGCTGCCGCTGGTCCCCATCCTGGCCAAGCTGGAGCGGACCGGCATCGCCGTCGACCTCTCGGTGCTGGACGAGATCCGCGACCGGCTGGACTCGCGGCTGGCCGACCACGAGGCCCGCGTCTACCAGCTCGCCGGCGAGGAGTTCAACATCGGCTCCAACCCGCAGCTACAGCACATCCTGTTCGAGAAGCTGCGCCTGCCCAAGACCAAGCGGATCAAGACGGGCTACACCACCGACCACAACGCCCTGGCCCAGCTGGCCACCACCGACCCGCACCCGATCCTGGACGCGCTGCTCGGCTACCGCGAGGTGGCCAAGCTGAAGAACACCTACGTCGACGCCCTGCCCAAGCTGGTCGACAAGTCCACCGGCCGCATCCACGCCCAGTTCAACCAGCTGATCACCTCCACCGGCCGGCTCTCCACCCAGAACCCCAACGTCCAGAACATCCCCATCCGCACCGAGGCCGGCCGCGAGATCCGGCGCGCCTTCGTGGCCGCCCCTGAGGCCGAGGGGCTGCTGGTGGCCGACTACGCCCAGATCGAGTTCCGGGTCCTGGCCCACCTGGCCGGGGACGAGGCCCTGGTCGCGGCGTTCCTCGGCGGCGAGGACGTGCACGCCACGGTGGCCGGGATGGTCTGGGGCCTGCCCCCCGACCAGGTCGACCGTGAGCTGCGGGCCCGGGTCAAGATGGTCACCTACGGGCTGGCGTACGGCCTGTCCGCGTTCGGGCTGGCCCAGGGCATCGGCATCCCGCCCGACGAGGCCAGGGCGCTGATGGACGCCTACTTCGAGCGGTTCGGGAAGGTCAAGGCGTACCTGGACGGGGTGGTCACCCAGGCCCGGCGCGACGGCTACACCTCGACCATCCTGGGCCGCCGCCGCTACCTGCCCGACCTCGCCTCGGACTCGCGGCAGCGGCGCCAGATGGCCGAGCGGATGGCCCTCAACGCCCCCATCCAGGGGTCGGCGGCCGACATCATCAAGATGGCCATGGTGGCCGTCGACGGGGCGATGACCGCCGAGGGGCTGACCAGCCGTATGGTGCTGCAGGTGCACGACGAGCTGGTGTTCGAGGTCGCCCCCGGCGAGGGCGACCGGCTGGCCGAGCTGGTCCGCCGGGAGATGCAGGGTGTCTACCAGCTACGGGTACCGCTGGAGGTCTCCATGGCCACGGGCCGGTCCTGGGCCGAGGCCCAGCACTAAGGCACGGGCCGCCGGTCCCGAGGGAGAAGCCGCTGGCATGAAAGATCTTCTCTTCATCCTCCCGTACCAGTCGGGCACCCTGGCCCGGCTCACCGCAGCCCTCTTCGACGCCGGGATCGACCTGCAGGGGTGCTCGGGGCAGCAGTTCGGGCCCGAGGGGATCATCCACCTGCTGGTCGACGACGCGGCCGCGGCCCGCGAGGCCGCCTCCCGGGCCGGGTTCGTGGTCCGCGACGAGCGCGACGTGCTCGTGGCCGGCATCGAGGGCCAGCCGGGTGCCCTGGCCGGGCTGCTCGCCCCCCTGGCCGAGGCCGGTGTCGACGTCAACCTCACCTACCTGGCCACCGGCAGCCGCCTGGTCATCGGGGTCGACGACCTCGACCGGGCCCGGGCGGTCCTGCGGGCGGCCGGGAGCGACCCCGGACCCTGACCGGGCCGGGAACCGCGCGGCGCGGAGCGGTGTAGCAGGGCAGGAGTTCCCTGGAGAAGGAGAACCGCCATGCGCCGACGCCGGCCGGTTGTGCTCGTCCCGCTGCTCGCGCTCCTGGCGGCGGTCGTGCTGGCGGCGGCGCCGGCGGAGGCCGGCGGTGGCTGCCACGCGCCGGCGACCGACGCCCGGGGCACCACCGTGGCCCTGACCAATCTGTGCTTCAGCCCGACCGTGCTGCGGGTCGCCCCCGGCAGCGAGGTGACGTTCGTGAACCGGGACACGATCACCCACCCGCTGTCGCGGCTGGGTGGGGACTGGTACTGGGACGGCGCGGGGGACACCCGCACCACCGTGCGGCTGGACGAGGCCGGCACCTACCCCTTCTTCTGCTACGCCCACCCGGGCATGGTCGGGGTGGTGGTGGTCGGCGACGGCCGGGGGCTGGGCGCGACACCGGCGGCCGGCCTGGCCGCATCGTCGGCCGCCCCCGAGGCCGGTGCGGCCGCCGACGGCGGCGCCCCGCTCCAGGTCCCGGCGACCTGGCTGGTGCTGGTCGCCCTAGTCGCCCTGGCCGGCCTGGCGGGGATCGTCACCAGCGCGCGCCGGAACCTCACTCGCCGTTCGCGGGGCCCCCGAACGGGAGGGTAGCCCAACGCGGCGAGGGGCGGAGCCGGCTGTCCACACCCCCACACGTCCACACCCCCACACCCCCACACCATGACACCCTGAGACCCCCATGCCTCACCCCTTCTAGTCCAGGTCCGGGGGTAGTTCCGGGTGGTCGTCCAGCTCGATCAGGCGGTGGATCTGGACGGCGGTGATCCGGCCGGTGGACAGCTCCGGGAGGGCGTCGGGCGGGAACCACCCCACGTCCAGGGTCTCGATGCTCGGGCGGGCCTCGCCACCCAGGAGGTCGCAGGCGACCGCGACCTTGTACACCGAGTGCGGGTAGCGGCCCGGGTTGTGCCGCGAGCGGTCCCACAGGGCGAGCAGCCGGCGGGCCCGGACGACGAACCCGGACTCCTCGGCGACCTCGCGCTCGACCATGGCCGCCGGGGACCAGCCGACGTCGGCCCAGCCGCCCGGCAGCGACCAGCGCCCGTCGGCCCGCTCCCGGACCAGCAGGACCTCGCCGTGACGGCGGACCAGGGCGCGCACGTCCACCTTGGGGGTCGGGTAGCCGCCGTCCCCGGCCAGCAGCTCCTCGAGCCGGAGCCGGTCGCCGGGGGCCGGCAGGTCCAGGTGGGCGGCGGCGATCTCGACCACCAGGGCCCGCAGGGCCGCGTACCGCTCCCGGTCATAGACCCCGTCGGTCAGCTCCAGCCCGGCCTGGGCGATCGCCTGGAGCCGCGCGACCCAGCCCAGCCAGTCCGGCTCCGGATTCGGCGGCTGCTGCGGCGGCTGCGGCTGCGCCGGGGTCACTCGACGTGGGGCGGCGGGGCCGGGACCGGGTCGAGGGCGATCCGCAGGCGCTTGTTACCCTTGCCCTTGGACTGGTGGCCGACCACGTAGATGGTGCCGACCTCGCCGGTGGAGGCCACATGGGTGCCCCCGTCGGCCTGGCGGTCCAGACCATCGATGTCGACCACCCGGATCACCTCCAGGCCCTTGGGGACCAGGTTGGCCTTGGTCCGGATCAGCTCGGGCCGGGCGGCGAACGCCTCGGGGGACAGGAACGACACGTGCACCGGCCGGTCGGCGTCGACCTCGACGCGCAGGGCCAGCTCCACCGCCTCGGCGAACTCGGCGCTCATCGAGGACAGCTCGAAGTCCATCCGGGCCTTGGCCTCCTCGAAGTTGCCCCCGGTGACCAGGGCCCCGTAGTCGCGGCCGATCACCCCTGACAGCATGTGCAGGGCGGTGTGGGTGCGCATCAGGGTGTGGCGGCGGTCCCAGTCCAGCCGGCCCCGGACCTTGGCTCCGGCCGGGGGCGGCTCGCCGTCGACCAGGAGGACGACCCGGCCCTCGCGGCGCTGGGCGCCGGTCACGGCCACCTCGACCCCGTCGACCTCGAGGACGCCGGTGTCTGGCGGCTGCCCACCCCCACCAGGAAAGAACGCGCTCCGGTCGAGGACGACACCGTCCTCCTCGACCCCGGTGACCTGGGCATCGAAGGCCACGAGGTAGGCGTCGTGCTGGTACAGCGGCTCGGTCACTTGACCACCCTTTCTTGAAGGACCGTAAACTCGCAGGTCATACGCGCATAGAACGTTGACGCGACGAAGCAGGGACGGCTACCATCTGCCGAACCACTGTGGGCTTTTCTGCCAGTGTGTTCTGACGCTCATCGCGTCGCCTCACCGCCACGAAAATGTCTACAGGGGGAGCCTTCTGTCCGACAGTCTAGGAGACGAGCAGTTGACCGAGTCCACCGACCGACCCACAGCTACCGAGCAGGATGTCCCGGGGGTAACCACCCAGGTGACGCAGAACGATGTCGGCTCCGCCGAAGACCTCGCGGCTGCCTACGAAGAGTCGCTGAAGGCCTTCGAAGAGGGCGACATCGTCGACGGCTACGTGGTGAAGGTCGACCGCGACGAGGTCCTGCTCGACATCGGCTACAAGTCCGAGGGCGTCATCCCCTCGCGCGAGCTGTCCATCAAGCATGACGTCGACCCCAATGAGGTCGTCAGCCTCGGCGACCACATCGAGGCCCTGGTCATGCAGAAGGAGGACAAGGACGGCCGCCTGATCCTGTCCAAGAAGCGGGCCCAGTATGAGCGGGCCTGGGGCACGATCGAGAAGAAGAAGGAGAACGACGAGATCGTCGAGGGGACGGTCATCGAGGTCGTCAAGGGTGGCCTGATCCTCGACATCGGCCTCCGGGGCTTCCTCCCGGCCTCCCTGGTCGAGATGCGCCGGGTGCGCGACCTGCACCCCTATGTCGGACGCACCCTCGAGGCCAAGATCATCGAGCTCGACAAGAACCGCAACAACGTGGTCCTGTCGCGGCGGGCCTGGCTGGAGGAGACCCAGTCGGCCACCCGCCGGGCATTCCTCCACACCCTGCGCAAGGGCGAGGTCCGCAAGGGCGTCGTCTCCTCGATCGTCAACTTCGGCGCCTTCGTGGACCTGGGCGGGGTGGACGGCCTGGTGCACGTGTCCGAGCTGTCCTGGAAGCACATCGACCACCCCTCCGAGGTGGTCGAGGTCGGCCAGGAGGTCGAGGTCGAGGTCCTGGACGTCGATCTGGAGCGCGAGCGGGTGTCGCTGTCGCTCAAGGCGACCCAGGAGGACCCGTGGCGCCAGTTCGCCCGCTCCCACCAGATCGGCGAGCTGATCCCAGGCCGGGTCACCAAGCTGGTCCCCTTCGGCGCCTTCGTCCGCGTCGACGACGGCATCGAGGGCCTGGTCCACATCTCGGAGCTGGCCGAACGCCACGTCGACATCCCCGAGCAGGTGGTGAGCGTCGGCGAGGAGATCACCGTCAAGGTGATCGACATCGACCTGGACCGGCGCCGGATCTCCCTGTCGCTGAAGCAGGCCGCCCAGGACCAGGCCCAGCTGACCACCCAGGAGGACGAGCTGGCCCTGGAGGACGGGGGAGCCTACCAGGGCTACGAGGGCGAGTACGCCGAGGGTGCCTATGTCGACGGCGGCTACGCCGAGGGCGACTACGCCGACGGCAGTTACGTCTACGACGAGCAGGGCAACCCCATCGGCGTGATGCCGGGCACGGCCATGGCCGAGGCGTTCCAGGAGGCCGGCTTCTACGAGGGCGGCTACGAGACCGAGGGGCAGCCGGCCGAGGAGCAGGCACAGGCCGGGGGCGAGGGGGAGGCG
>Ga0081539_10001426_pt1 | contig 41076 bp, 39 predicted proteins | sample TabmetS4T2R2_FD_71023 | JGI IMG/M metagenome (GOLD analysis project Ga0081539, IMG submission 71023) | Tabebuia heterophylla rhizosphere microbial communities from the University of Puerto Rico - S4T2R2 | ecosystem: Host-associated > Plants > Roots > Rhizosphere ... | reverse complement strand
CTGTTTCCATAATAACTGTGTTTAAAATTAAGGAATAACAGAACGGCGAATGAGCTTTTGTAATTCTATTAAACTATCTATCGCGCCGTTCTGACCTTTACACAGTTATCTAAACACTACCAAAAATTTCCTCCTCTATCTTTGCAAAAGGTTCAATCACAAGGATTCTACGTCCCTATGATCGTCGTTATTCATTTCAATTTTAAAGCCATCTTTTTTATAAAATCTTTTGTACTTACCTGAAATTTCTTCTGGTTGTTTTTTTCCATTTATATAAAGCTCGCCGCCATTTTTCCATTCGATAGAATAATGTTTCTTCTTGTCTATTAAACCATCTTTTTGCAGTTCATCTGTAAATTCTTTCAGTTGCTTTAATTCCCCTTTCGCTTTTTCAATTCCTTCTTTAGCATTTTTCATTGCTTCGTCTATTTGCTTTTTTATTACATCACTGTTGAGTTTGTTTTGCAAATCCCGCATCTCTATTTTTATTTTATCCATGTCTATCTTCTGGATTTGTTCTTGCACTTCATTTATTGATTTGTTGACATCTATTTTTATTTTATCCAGATCAATTTCCTTTATTGCATCTTTTATGTTTCTATCTATATCATCAAAATCTATTTTTGAAATAGCGTCCGTTACTTCTTTTGAAATATCAATGCTTAAGTCTTTCAAATCCGAGGTAAGCTTTCGCATTTCTATATCTAACTCTTTCATAGCATCGTCCAGGTCTTTCATTCTAAATTCATCCTTATCATAATGATGTTGTTTGGGTTCGGTAGTATCTCCTGTTGTGTATTTACCCGTTGTATCGGATTTCTTTTTGTTATCAGTTTGCCATGCAGTAACAAAAACAGTAATACCAAGAACAGCAGCGACCATGATAATATTTTTCTGACTTTTGAATACATTTTTCATTTGTTTTTAATTTTTATTGGTTTCCTTACTTACGAATTATTTCGTATAAATGTACGATTATATTCGTAGAGTGTTGCATTATAAAAGTGATTTAGAAAAATTTAACAAAAGGAAAAGCTACGGGGCTTAAGCGCAAACTATACGTATAAGGTTTTCTTGTGTTCTCGTAACTTTCTGTTTAGAGTAACCAATACTCTTTAAAAGATCAATGAAAGTATTGAGTTAATGAACGAGAGGAATAATTGTTCTAACAAAATTACTGCCTGTACAAAAGTGCGACGCAACTGTAGAAAAAAGCACCAGATTGAGAAAAAAATTTCAAGTAGAAAATGTATTTACTTCGAAATCCAGGTTCAAAGTCGCAAAATCAGAATGGCACGATTCTTTCTCCAGTATATTATTATGTTTCTCAAAAGGGGTGATTGAAAAGTCTGAGATTACACCCATAAAACCTGAACTGGATAATGCCAGCGTAGGGAATCGAGAAACGATAGCGACTCCGGCAACAAACCGGAGTCGTTATGTTTTTATACTTATATCTGTATTGTTAAATTCATTGCATGAAAAAAGACTTGATACGGTGGATTATCTTTTCAATGATTTTGTTAACTGCAGTTGATTGTAATCCCGGCAAAAACGATTCATCAAATAGCGATACAGGAAACACATCTTCGGGAATAGACAGTATGCCCGTAGTTAAACCACAGGTGAACGATGGCGGTAACACTATAATTACACCGCCCGTTAATGACAGCAACGCAATAATACCAGACACGAATGAAAATAAATAAACTTTTTTGAAGCGCGGTTCATTATCAACCTCTCATCAATAATCCAATAATCTAATTAACCAATTAACTAATTAACCAATTAACTAATTAACTAATTAACCGATTAACCGATTAACTAATTAACCACTTAACCTGCTAACTCACGCCGGCGCAGTATATCTTTCGGCAATGAATTTTAATATCTCTTCTTTCGAGCTCTTTGCATCGTTGCTTTTATCTTCTATCTCTTTACTGAGGTCGGCAAGTTCATCATTATGCAAAGCATCTCTAAACCAGTTAGAATAATCATGCTGTCTTAAGTGATACATCCATGTATCATCATCAACACCTTCTGCCAGTTGCATAAATACCATAAGATTATAAGCCTTAAGATTGAGTTTGTTTTCGGGTCCTTTAAAATAAAAATTGTTATAACCCATATCGCCTGTTGTATATTTCTTGATGTGTCTCTTTGTAAGATGTTTTGGTGTTGAGTGAACAATAACAACAGGCTCTCTTTTATTTGTTGTTTCCCATACTAACGCCTCTCCTTTTTTTAATGAAGGAATCTTTATTGAGGTGGGTGAAAATGATTTTATCGAGGCATATTGGTGTACCAATTCTTCCGGATTATCTCCCACAACAATTAGTGTTTTTACCTGCTTCATTATCGAGTTGTTAATGCGGACAGGTTCTGTGGTGATAAGCAAAAAATTATTCAGATCAATTGGAATATTAAAATAAGAAGACTCTGTTTCTGCAGGAAGTAAATGATTTGCTTCATCAATAATAAGCCAATGGGGATGCGCCTTATTTTTTTTCAAATCCATAATCTTTGGAAGCAGTGCATTAAGAAATGCCGGACGTTGATCAAGTGCTATTGCCAACATACATACAACCACGTTTTGATCAGGATTATCAAGCAATGCAATTATTTCATCAACCACAGGTTCATGGTTTGCATCACCCACAATAACAGTGTCTGGAAAATCAAGATAATCACCTTCAGGATCTATCAAACAAAACTGATATTTGGATGCAATCAAATCTTCAAGAAACGCTGCAGTAAAGGTTGATTTACCACCGCCCGATGTGCCTACCAGCAACATTCCATCATGATAAGGGCTTATTTTGAAATCGCCATTTGTTTTACTCTTACCCAATGGCAGATAATGTTTTTGCAGATATTCATCTGCCTCGGCAAAATCATTTTCAATCAAAAGGTCAATCAGTTGCGCAACACCCGCACCATGATCTTTTTTTGTAACATAAGTCGCCTGATCTTTTACCGATTGCAAAGCATTTGCTACGGCAACAGAACACTCGGCAATTTGCATCATTGCGTTATCATTTTCTGCATCGCCTACTGCAACAAGATTATGACAAGAGAACTTCATTTGTTGCAACACTGCCTGTAAACCGGCAGCCTTATTAATACCCGGTGGCAATACCATTACAGCTCCTTTATTAAAAATTACCTGATGTTCAATTCCTGTTCGTTTAATTGCATCAAGTACTATTGTTTCGTTTGGTTCCCACGTTGCAACAATGACTCTGCCAACCGAAAGCGGCAACACATTTTGTTTCTTTAATTCCTCAATAAAAGATTCCGGCGGTCGCTCACCCAGCAAATGTTCCTGTAATGTAGATGGATTATACAGCAGCGCGCCGTTCTCTGCAACAATCATATCAAACAATGTATGTTCAGGAAAAATCGCTTTCAGCTCATCAAGCTCTCTTCCCGTTACAAGCACAAGTTTGCGCGCCGAAGCCTTCAAACGTTCAAGCGCTTCAACTGTTTCTTTGTCTACCTTTCCGTGATGTGCAATTGTGCCATCATAATCTGTTGCTAAAATCTGGTAACGCATAGTAGATATTTTGGCATATTATATTACTGCATTAACCATGCTAAAATTATCGTTATAGAATAAATTTTTTTTTGATAATGTACTTAGCTTAAGTGCTACTATTAGGCGACTGTTGTGTCACTCACTTCATCGTTCTGAACTCTATTGAACAAGCATCAAGCTGAAGTTATAAGCAATGGCTCGCAGCTTGCAGCTTATTGCTTACGGCTTCTTCTCTTCCACCACCGCTGCTGAATCTTTACTGAAATAATAACAGATAGAATTGCAACCAGAATGCCGCCTGCAACATCGAAGGGAAAATGTTGTGCAAGATATACTCTTGAATAACCAACACACAACGCATACAACAAACCAATAATTAACCAACGGTTTTGTGAAAGCAACAAACAAAAAATTAAATAAAAGCAAAACGCGGTACCTGTATGCCCCGACGGAAAACTTGAAAGAGAATGAACTTCAACACCTGTAACCATATGAATGAGCGATGCATCAGTTATTGCTTTGGTAGGGCGCGACTCACCGGGAAAAAGAAAAATTTTAAACACCTGTGTAAATATGGTTGATAAAATAAAAGCACTCACAAGCAGTGGCACTACATCTTTTCTTTTTAGAATAAACAAAACAATGAGCAACACAGGCATCCACATCAATCCATCACCACCATAAGTGAAGATGAAAAATATTTTGTCAGCAATTGTACCTGCATTTCCGTTAAGTAATAAAAACAATTGCGTTTTGCCTAAGTAATATGAAAAAACAAATACTGCAACAGCTATAAAAAAAGAAAGAGTGAGTGCAATAGTATAGTTGCGAATATTAAGGCTGTGCATTGTTTTTTAAAATAACAGTAGTAGGTAATTCAAAAATATCGTGATGCCTTGCAACTTCTTGCAGTGGCAATACTTTAAGCTCATTGAGAAAAGAGGTTCGTGTTATTACAATTGCATCGGGTGTGTTGTATAACCACTGTTTCAGTGTTTCAATGCTGTCTGTTGTCGGAACATTTTTGTCAAGATAAAAACGATACCCGGGATTAAAAATATGATAGCCGTAAATGTGTTGATATTGTTTTACCGTTTCAATTGTTTTTGCAACGGGATTTTGTCTGTACAATACGGGATACACAAAACAAAGTCCTATGATGTTAAAAGTGCAATAAGCAAAAAAGATGATACGAATTTTCTTTTGCCAGCCAGATTTTTTTAGCGATGCAGCAATAAATATCAAAGGTGTAATAAACAGCACTAATGCTATCCAACTCACTTGTTTTGTTTCTGTTTCTGCTGCAATAGCAAAATATCCTGCAACAGGTAATATCAATGTAAACACAAGCAAAATGAAATAAGGATATTTTTTCGAGGAAATCGCGTTGTTTAAAAGTGAAGCAATAAAACTTCCTAAAACAATTGCTGCAAAAGAATAACAAGGCATTGGATAATTGGGAAGCTTTGTGCTTGCAATACAAAAGAAACCTGTAAAAACAAATGTTGCAACAACACTGAATTTAACGAGCGGATTTTTAAAAACAGTTTTGCGTTCCTTTACCACTTCGCCAGCAAAACTCATAAAGGGCAAAAGTCCGATCAACACAAACAAAACCGGTAACAGAAGAAACCCACCATGCCCTTCTTTCGGGTTCGAAAAACGATTAAGATTTTGATTTACAAAAAATCCCTGTGTCCATTCTCCGTTGGTTGCTTTATCCACCGCTATATACCATGGAAGTGCTATTGCACATAATAACATAAATGCAGGAATAAGATGCCATGTACATGCGACTTTCCATTTTTTTGTAAATGCAATCCATATCAACAAACATAAACCGGGCAAAGCCAATGCAACCGGGCCTTTTGCAAGCGTTGCCAAACCAAGCGCTGCCGCTGCAATGTATAATTCAGCAATCTTATTTTCCTGCAACCATGTAAAACTGCTGAACAAGCCCAGCGTGATAAAAAATATTAAGTAAGGATCAGGAACTGCAAGGCGAAACTCAAATAAAAAATGTGAACTAACCACCAAAACAACGGCAGTACAAAATGCGGTAAATGGATTGATTAATTTTTTTGTATAGAAATATGTAAGCAATACGGTGAGCAAGCCCGTTACAACAGAAAAAAATCTTGCAGCAAATTCATTAACGCCAAAAATTTTGTAAGCAATTATCATAAAGAAATAATGCAACGGTGGTTTATCTGTTCTCAATTCACCGTTGAAAGTAGGAACAATCCACTCATGTTGCTGCATCATTTCTCTTGCGCATTCTGCATTTTTTGCTTCGTCTAAAATATAAATAGGCGTAGCACTTAAACGAAAGAAAAATAAAACGGTAAGCAATAAAAATAAATACCAGAAATAAGAAGATTTATATGTTGCCTGATTCAAGAAAAAATAATTTGCGCAAAACTACAGGGAAGTTGTTTATGTTGAAAGGTTGATTAGTTAAGTTAATTGGACTCATTGGTTTATTGGTTTATTGGGCTATTAGTTAATTGGTTAATTGGTTTACTTCTTTTCATCTTCACCATTCACCATTGACCATGCACCATTCACGATTGCCGATTCACGCCTCGCAACGGGCTATAGTACACCCAATACACACCAATAAATGAAATAACCAAAGTGATAAGATAAAAAGTAATGCTAATGCTTACAGGTGTTGGATCGTTAGTGATATGTAACAATGTATTGCTGCCCCATAAAAACACTACCTCTCTTGCACCCAAACCACCAATGGTAAAAGGAAGTATAGCAACAATAGAAGACAATAAAAAGATAAGTATATAAGCGGCTTGATGTTCTTCAATGTGCAATGCATTCATAATTGCATAGGCACATAGCACTTGTAATATCTGCACAAGAAGACCCAACCACAGTGTTGACCAAAAACCTTTTACAAATGAAGGAAAAACTTTTACTACAATAAAATAATACAACACCAAACCAACAGGTAATAAGAACAGTAACAACAATGAATAATTATCGCCGCTAAAAACAAAATAATAATAAATAACAGCAAGTATTCCCAACCCAACAACGCCACTGATGCGATCGAGCAAAACCGCAGCAGACAAGCTTTTTGCAGAATGCTGATAAATACGGTTTAATAAAATTACTTTGTATGCATCGCCACCGATACCGCCAGGCAAAAACAAATTGTAAAACATGCCCAGCCAATATAATTTGAGATTTTGCGATTGGGATATTTTGAGATGAATGTTATGAAAGTAAATATTCAAACGAACGGATGAGACAATTTTTGATGCAGTAAACAAACAAACAGCACTGAATAACCAAAGCAAATTACTCTGTTGTATAATGCCAAAACTTTTTCCCCAATCTATTTTTCTGCTGACATACCAAAGACAACCACCGGTAACAAGAATCTTAAGGAATAATTTGAGGAAAGATTTAAAAGACATGTATTTGTTAGTTTCCGGTTTCTGGCTGCCAGTTATTAGTTACTGCACTGATTATTATTTTTCTGCTTTCCAAATTTCTAATTGCCTTAATCTTGAATCTTGTTCTTTGCGTTTTGCATTTTCTGCATTCCATACTTTCCTTACCTGATATGTTTTTTTATCACCGGTTTCATAATAAGTACGCATGCTCATTTCGGCAAGAATACCGATGGTGATAAGTTGTATGCCACCGAGTAAAAATATCAGTCCAAGTATAAGAATAGGTTTACCGCCTATATCTTCTCCCATAAACTTAAGGATGAGCAGATAAATATTAATAATAATACCGAGAAATAAACTGATAAAGCCAATTGCACCGAAAAGATGCATCGGCTTTTGACTGTATTTTCTAAAGAACACCATCGTTACAAGATCGCTCATTACACGAAACGTTCTTCCCAATCCATATTTTGACTTGCCAAATTTTCTTGCATGATGCTTTACATCCACCTGTACAATTTTTGCACCCTGCATGGCTGCAAGCACAGGAATAAAGCGGTGCAGCTCGCCATATAACCCAAGGTCTTCTGCTATTTCGCGTTTAAAAACTTTTAATGTGCATCCATAATCGCGAATGTAAACTTTTGTCATGCTGCGGATGATGGCATTTGCAATTTTGCTTGGAATCTTGCGCAGGAATGTTCCGTCTTTTCGGTCCTTTCTGTTACCTGCAACAACATCCCAATCTTCCGCAACCAATTTTTGAAGCATTATTGGAATATCGGTGGGATCGTTTTGTAAATCGCCGTCAAGCAAGGCAATATATTTACCTGCAGAGTGATCAATACCGGCACTCATTGCAGTGCTTTGCCCGTAATTTTTTCTAAGCTCGACAAGTGTAATACGTTCATCAAGTACTTCTTTTATTTTAGAACGTGTTGAATCAGCAGAACCATCATCAACAAAAATTATTTCGTAGTCTATATGTTTTAATGCATCGCGTATTGCTTCTACGAGTGGATGAATATTATCTTCTTCATTCATCACCGTTATTACCACAGAAAGTTCACGCATAAAAAATTATTTGCCCCGCAAAGGTAAGAAGACCGCTTGATGTTGAATGGTTGATTAAGTTGTTAAAGGTGGTTGTTCTTTTTTGAATAATCGAGGTAGGAAGTACTACATGATAGTTCGTATGTTGGCTGCTAAACGAAGCACGTCATAGCGAGCTTGCATGCACTTGTGCGTGGGTGCTAAGCGAAGTAATCTGCTCTTGCATACCGAGGCAACTTCTAAAAGGAATGCAGATGTTGCTTCTTTTTTAAAATTATTCTGCACCCAAATAAGTTGATAAAAGGAAAAATTCAATAACTGAAAACCCATAATAACCGGCAGCAATGTGTCATACTTTGCTGCATTTTTTTATTAAAAGAGCCGCCTGAAAAGGCAGCTCGTGTTGCTAACAATTTCTTCCACTCTTTGTACTATCGCTGTATAGTAAAAAAGCAGTCAAAATTGAAATCTTCAATGTCTTTCGGGTTGTACATCTTCGCTGAAATAATTATTGGAAAATCCTTCAAAGGAGGGAGGAACCATTTAATTTATTGGGGGACGAAGCGCGATAAAGATAAGAAGTGAGCGTTTTTTTTGTGCCACTTGTAAAATTATAAAATTATAAACTCGCCGGACATTTCTTCTGCACCGGAAAAGCGTTCTCTTTCTCTCATCAGATTTTTACGCATGAAAAAGGACTTAGTGAAAACTAAGTCCGCATTAACAGAGACTTTTAATAAGTCAAGATACGATGGTATCCGAAAGTACTAATGAATTATTACCTGCATGTGAACTAAAAACAGGTTAATGAAAACGTAACTTGTAAGCCTTACCGTTTACTATTTTTCAAAAGCTAATGTTAACGCATACTTAATCTCTGCCCTTTACTAAATCAATATATTTATATCGCTTTGTATGGAACAAAAAGTACTTTATATCTTCACCATCGCATGTTGTGTATGCGTTATACTCAAATTATATTTTTGGAGCAGGGTTAGCAGCAGTGAGAAAAGCGGCTTTCTGAAAAGTTTCTTCAGGTGGTACAACCTGATAAGACGCAGCGATGCATCCGCTTCAGACAGAAAAGTTCAATTTATGAACATCAATAACGTTGTCAATATAATTTGGTGGCTAAGCTTTTTTTTGATTGCTTTCTTGATATATAAATATTGAAGGAACACTCGGAGAAAATAGCATATTAAACCATTGATGTATCGCGGGGACTACTATAGGCTTAAAGAGCTTGATGAAGATATTGCAAGAATGCAATCGTATTTAGTCAAAATCTTTGAAAATCTGCAGGCAATAAAACAGACTATAGTGATCTTAAAACAAGAGAGTGAATTACGGTTGAAGAAATCGAAAAAAATCGCCCTTTACATCAATACAATTGCCTCCCAAAAAATATTTTGCATTCTCTTTGCATATCTTATCCGGAATCGTTATTATAACTGGTCTTAAATCCAGGATGAAAAGGCTTTAGAAAGTTGCGATAACAGATTTGAAAACGTTTCTGCGTATTTATTCTGAAGATAGGGATGAGGCTCCCAGTTATGGTTACGTTTTGCGAGGTAGATTACCCATCCAAGCTCACCGAGGTCTCTGTCAGACAGGATAAAAATACCTTCCTCGCCTTGAGAATACCGGGTCATAACTTTGGCGTTGACCATGTTACCTTGATGTTTAAATTGAATAGTCATGATATCGGATTTTAGCGAGTGCAAGGTAAGTACCGAAAAGTGTTGTCTTGCTTAAATCTCGATATAATAAAGCTTAATTTGCGCGAGACTGCTCATTGAACATGGTTACTCTTTGTCCGATTGAAAGGGCTTAAAAGCAACCGCTAAGAACAACACTCCGCAGGTCATATCTATCGGTATCCACCTGCTTTTCTCATACAGATAAACGGGAATCAAAGGGTTAAAAAGCCATCCGATGATAACAAAAAGGATGCACCACGAGTGATTTCTTTTTTTATACTCCGTTGCTATGACTGCGATACAGCCGATCGTTACGGCGATCCGTAAGAAAGTATAATAACCGATTGGAAGAGGATAAAGTCCTGCGAACAGTAAAAGGGCGGTGGTAATGCAAAGGGTTTTCATGAAACCGAAACCTACAATATTAATTTTACGTTTGCAAGCGATCGCGAAATTTTTTTGAATAGTTAGACACTTAGAGCAATTAACGCAGCCCCTTTTTTTAGAAAATAAATTATCAGGGTAAAGCATTCACTAACGTTTCCATAATTGCGAAAGGACAGGTTTGTCACTTGTCTCGAGTATAATAATTTTATTTTCTTGTGATACCGATATACGCGCCCAACGCGCTTAATGCCAAAACGGTGACTTCATTTAATTCAGCAGAAAAATCAAGCCCGATCAAATTGATGCCAAGCGCATAGTAAGCAGCTGCAACGATAAAACCTACCAGCACTCCGCCAATGATCGGTCTCATTGAAAATTTTTTCTCCCCGGCGTTAAAATAATATCTGGCAAAAGCACCGATCAAGCCTCCGAGTACCGATGCGAGCAAAAAGACCCACGGAAATGTATAAGTAAACACCAGATTGTTGGAGTTCATATTACTCGTATGCGCGGACACGATGCAATCGCCGGAATTTGCGGAACGAAGGTAAACGGTTGCCGGCGCGTTGTACTTCACGTAAAGTGCATTGGGTGTCATTGTTCCTTTGGAAGCTGTAAAATTTACCTTTAGAGAATCAGATGAGGTGGAACCCATTATCCGAACGCTGATGGGTATTTTGTCAATACCGAAACCTTGCAAATCATGATCATTCGTAAAAATTTGGAGTGTCGGTTCTACTCCAATAAAAGTTGTGTAGCCCGTTGCATTCGATTCTGTGATTATTTTTATTTTAACCGAGTCGCTTACCCGGTCGCCGGTTAAATGTATTTCGGTAGAAGGTTCATTCAAATGTGCAATTGCAGGCTTGTCGGGATCAATCGTTATCACTTCATCCGAATGCACCTCAATCTTTTCCGGCTCTCCAAGATTTCCCTTTGGATTGGTGGCTGAAATCAATAAAAAGTTCAGTTTCCCGCAGAATCTTGCGAGGGAATCTATGTACCGAAATTTTTGATTTTCAGTAAACGCTATCTGGTAGGCTATCTTTTCTCCTCTCGTTCCAATATTTCCGATATGCACTTCAGGAATCACCTTTAAACCTGTTTTTGCAAACTGAGAGAATGCCGGCAGGTTAATCACTTTGCCGCTGTCTTTACTGGCTGACAAAATTTTACTCCCATACTGCATTACTAATTTTTCATTTACAGGCACCGCAATGTTATTTACTTTGCTGGTATCTGTTTTTATAACGCTTCCGTTTTTTATGATTTGATATTTTACTGCGGTATCGGATCTCGCAATCTTTTGAAAGAGCCGGGGGTTTAACGTCCTAACGTTTTGCGCAAAAACATTAATGGTTATCATCAGCATGATTGGCAACGCGCTTATTTCGGCAAATGTTTTTTTACTTATCATGTCGTAAGGTATCTCAATTGATTAAGAGAAACTATAACCTGACTTTTAAAATAAAAAAATTCGGACACAAATGCAAGCTTTTTGTTTCGAAATCTGCTTAGCGAGTTTTGCAGCTTATGGTTTTGTCTTCAGTGATGTAGACCAGTGCGTATAAATACCCAATATACTTCGGCAAGATCAGGAGTTTATACTCTTGACACGCCCTTTCCCAAACTGTACATTTACATAGATTGTTGTTTAAAGCAAGCAATGTATAGGGATTTGAGACCAAAGATCAGTTTACAGCTCCAAAGTCAGTCCGACTAACCTTTCTGAAATCAGCATGCAATATCATAAGGCAACCCGCAAACCATAAATAAACCGCGAACGTCTTAGCATTGTTTAACCTCAGGCACTTTCTGCTAAGAGGCAGAAGACTTTCCGTCTCCACTGCTTTCAGAAGCATCCTGTATGGCCTCCAATAAGGGACCCGATTTGCGTTCAAAAGCCTTTTTTAATGACGTTAGGTAAACATCCATAAGCTACAGTAATTATAGGCAATAAAAAAAATCAACGTATGTCAAACCGATTCACCATCACGGGACTGGTTCGTGAAAAAGAGACCGCCATAGGACTCGAAGGACTTATTGTCCGCTCTTATGATAAAGACCTCATCTACGATGATCTTATGGGAGAAAGCCGCACCGATGCTGACGGAAGTTTCCGCATCGTGTCGGGAGCCGAAGATTTTCGCGACCTCTTTGATAAGAGACCGGACATTTACCTTAAAATATTTTTTCAGCCATCTGGCGGTGATGATCCGGTTGAGATATTTAATACAGAGAACAGCATAAGGTGGAATGCAGGCCACCTGCAATATGTTTTGGTGGAGATTCCGCATGCAGTAATCAATGAGCTGCCAGGGGAGACTGTCCACCAACATTCACATGAGCACGGAAGCGATCCGGCCGAGGATGACTATCCCTGTTGTCATCAGCGGCATAAGAAAAAGAAATGCACTCCCATCACAAAATGCCGTGATATTTATCTTAAAATTGAAAAATTGCCGGCGTACAGCCCGGTTGCCCCCGATGATGCGGAACATGATATGTATCGCCGTGACTGTATGAGAAACATGGGTCATGAAGATACCAACATCCCCTACGGCGAAGGCGAAAGGCGGCGACTCGACGCCCTCGTGTACCGTGAATACCTCGATTGCAACTATTCGATCCTCAAAACTGACCCGATTATCACAGCGGACATCACCGAACCGAGAGCCGAAAGACGCATACCGGGAACGGTTATTTACGCCACTCCCGGAGAACGGCTGTTTATACATGTCTGCAACGGTGACGATGAGACTCACAGTTTTCATGTGCATGGACTGATCTATGGTATTGATTCGGACGGGTCATGGCCCTTCGGTGTGCAGAACATTGATGGTCGCCGGAGCGATGCAATTTGCCCCGGACAGGATTGGTGCTATATTTTTGATGTAAATGAGCATACGATCGGCGCATGGCCATTCCATGATCACCACATGCATATATCCGAAGCCGTGAACAGGGGTCTTTTTGGCGGAATAATCGTTCGGGACCCCGATTGCCCGAAACCCGATTATGAAGTACCGTTGTTCTACCATAAACTCACTCCCAGACAAAGTGAGTCAAGATTTGACAGCGGCACACTCACAAGAGGCGCGTCCTTCTCTTATACTTTTCCCGAAGAGGGTACTTTCAGCTACCACTGTCAATTTCATCCAATGACGGGGGTGGTAAGAGTTACAGCCAGTGGCCCCATGACGGCATCTGTCAATATCCTCGACAGCCCGGGAAGATTTGATCCGGCTGATGTAACGATCCGGGTCGGAGGCACCGTAACGTGGCTGCATGCCGCAAACGAGCCTCATACGGTAACAGATTCCGGCGGAGATGTGCTTGAATCATATGCCTTCAACGGCAGAACATTCGTAGGTAATACCCCTATCATTGTGGCCAAAACCGGAAAGCGGATTCGGTGGTATGTTTTCAATCTTGACCTTTCCGCATCATGGCATAATTTTCATGTGCACGGGCAACGGTGGCAAGTTGGCGAAGAGCTTATGGATTCACGAAGCATCGGACCTGCTGAAAGCTTTGTGGCAGATACTGTTGTTCCTCCGGTGATTCTTCTTCCGTTGGATGATGATTGCGAGTGTCATGAAGAACATCTGCACAATGAAGACTGCAACTGCAGCGAGTCGGTCGGTATTAAGTTGATGCAGCACCCGGTAAAAAGGGGAGAAGAAAGAATGCCTCATGCAGGACCCATGGAAATGCAAACGGTGTCAGCGAACCCGCCGGCTAAGCAAATGCACACCGGCGATCATCATGAAGACATTGATAACAGCGAGGGGCACGACGACGAAAGTCACAATCGCAATCAACACGACCATAAGGGTCAGGCAAACCGAAGCAACAGCAACAATTCGGGCAATGATACGCACCACAAAAAACTAAAACTGCAGGGAGATTTTCTTGTTCACTGCCACGTGGAAATGCACATGATGGAGGGTATGGCTGCGATTGTGAGAGCGATACAGGAAATAGAGATTACGGAGAAAACCGCCAAATGTCTTGGTTTTGAACTGCCTTTAGCGACAAGTGATATTTGCAGCGATGTGCCGCCACACCCATGTATGCACGCGGGAACAGGCAGTTGGGAAAGATTACCCGATTCGCCCATTTTTATCGTGCATGCCGCCCATTTGCATACGGGGAAGGTTTTGCTTTGGTCGGGAACGGCCGAGGTAGGAGATCCGCTCGAATCCCGGGTATGGGACCCAGCTACAGGGACTATGACCATGCAGACCTATTCCGTTGACCTCTTTTGCAGCGGACATTCATTTATGGCAGACGGAAGGCTCTGTATTGCGGGTGGCGCTCCTTCGGGAACGTTGAGTGCAACCCATATTTTTGATCCGGCGGCGGAAACCTGGACGAGGGTTACCGATATGAATCAGGCAAGATGGTATCCGACCGTACTTACCCTGCCCGATGGCCGCATTCTCGCCGCCTCCGGCACAGGCGCAAATGAGCTGGAAATATATGATCCTGCCGCCGATACCTGGCAAATCATCTCGGGTGCAACAAGGACATTCAGCGAATTGTATCCGAGTCTCCATTTGCTTCCTTCCGGTCAGATATTCTATTCCAGGGCCGGATGGGCTCAGGCAGACATGACATCCACCGATACAGCCTATCTGAATTTTACAGGACCTCTCGCAGGTTCATGGATCAATCTGGGAATGCAGCAATTTTCTGACAGACAGGAAGGAACCGCTATGATCCAGATTGATGCTACCGTCTCCCCTGTCGCTGCAAAGATTTACATGATCGGAGGAGGCGTCTCCGCCGCCGCCACTTTGCGCAATCCCATCTCCGCTGAAACAATAGATCTTACGGTTATGGGTACGGGAACAACATGGTCAAGAATTGCTGATATGAATTTCCCGCGTGTCAATGTAAATGCAGTGCTGCTTCCCGACGGAAGAATACTGGTCATCGGGGGACAGCGGAACGGTAAATGGAATACCGATCCCGGTGCAGTCCTGGAAACGGAAATTTATGATCCCGCCACAAATTCATGGTCGGTGGGGGCTGCCATGATGTTCCCGAGACAATACCACAGCATTGCGGTGTTGCTTACGGACGGACGCGTACTATCTGCAGGTGGTGTGGATCCCCGCCCCGGTATTACGGAACGGGATCAAAGGAATATGGAAATATATAGTCCCTCTTATTTGTCAATGGGAACGAGACCCGTCATTACATCAGCGCCTGCGGGCGCAGGGTGGGCAGGTAGCTTTGATATTGATACACCAGACAGCAGCCAAATAGATTCCGTGGTATTGATACGGCCTGCTTCTATTACGCATCACACCGATGCGGGACAACGGTATATCAGAATTCCCATTCTGTCACGCACGGCAGGAAGATTAACAGTATCCGCGCCGGCAAACGGGAACATCGCTCCTCCCGGTTATTATATGCTTTTTATCGTTGACACCAACGGCATTCCTTCCATCGCGAGATTTATCAGAATTGGGTAAAAGCAGGAAATTGTCCTTTATCAGATTTGGCATTTTTCCTCACTGCAATCGGGTTCTCATAAACATGTTGGGAACTACTTGCTTAGCAAAGCAACCTGCGAAATGGTGTTTCCGCGTTTAAAAAAACAAAGTATTCACTAACGCATTGGTATTGGCGAAATCAAAATTTACTGCTGTGTTTGGCGTGACTAATTCCTTATTAACAAACAATAAGTGGCAAATGCGAGTAGTACATTATTTGTTTATCAAAGATGGGATTAGCAAATTCTGAACAAACCGGAAAGCCTTGCATTATTCAAGGCTTTTTCATTTGTGTAGTGCAATGTATTCTGCAAATGTTTTTTTTGTCTGCTGAGTATTTTTACAAAATAGCAAGTGTTATTTTTTATATTTTCCTCCTTTTTTGATAAAAATTTTTTATCAATCATTTTCTATACACAGAAGTTAAGTATTAAAATGAGTTATCAAGCTATCTCTTTCGCTCGAACTACGTCAACATAAGAAGCCTGCTTTTTACATGTTTCAATGATATTTTATTATCACTCAATAGATATGTTTCATCAAAATTTTCATCAACAACAACTATATCGGCATTATTTATTAGTGTTACAACTTTGTCAATAGAAGCATTTGTTTTTAAGGCTGAAGTAAAGGGAATGCCCTTCATCCTCTACTAATTTCTTACAAGTTTCACGCTTTCCCCTATAATTTTTTCATCTTCGCGAACAGATTCTTCATCTGTAACTCCTGTTTCTATTGTTCTCAAGTCGCTCGGATGTAAATAACCCTTTGGTGGCTCATGTGTGCCTTTCATAAAAATAGCATGCACCCCGCCAAGTTTTCTTTAGCTTGTTTAATAGCGTAATCAATTGCCTTATAGGGTAAGCTTATGCCATTGATGTTAATACAAATCGTTTTCATATGAAGTGATTTTAAAGTGATGAACATGTCACACTACAAATATGAAGACGAATGGCAGAACTTACAATGACGGAAATCAGCAGGAAGTATAACGAGCATCATCACTCACGCTATTAAAACTTAAATCAAATTGGTTGATGCGCCGAGCATGTCTGATTCAACTATTTTCTAATCTCCTCTAAAAGACCGAAAACTGAAATTTTTCTTTTTATTCTTTCTCATTAATCCTGCTACAAAGTTAGACTTGTGGCTGCTGAAGCATTGCAAAAGACTCGGCATAAACCCTGCCCGCCGCAGCTTCGCGCAGGCGGGACAAAGCCAACTCTCAAAAGCCTTCATTTATTCCCTGCCCGTCCCGTCAGGCGGGCGCTTCTTTTTGCCCTGGATTGACACAAGTCTGGTAGTGCACAATAATTAATTTTTAAAACTTTAAAAATCATTGGCACTTCGCACAATAGAAAATAACGCAGGCCAACAAGGCAGGAAGCAAATTTACTGCCAGGCAAGAGGTTTAGCCATTCATGACTACACACATGTGTATATTCTTAAATTCCAGTTGGGTGAGTCACTGTAACACTTATATGCCTGCTGCCACAATCGCCGTAGTCACTACTGCGGCGTTATATTCATTCACTGTTCTTCGGATGGAATATAAGCCCACCGCAAGGAGTAAAAGAAGATCATTTTCAGAAATTGATGCTGCTTTAATGTTAAATATAAATCTTGGTTTACGCAAGAAGCCGTTTAACCGATATTCCAATACATCCTCCGTTTCGTTGCTGTAAGCAATTGCAATATGCATTCTCTGTCTGATTTTTGCGAAGTATCTTCTGTCTTCGATTAATATTTCATGCTTGTTCCCCCAAAACCCGATCTGTTTTTGAGACAAAATAACTTTGTCGTTTTCAACAACCGATAGAGCAGAGCACCAGAATCGTTCTTTTATGATTTGCCAATGGTGACCCGGCACCTCAACTTTGGCAGGTCTTCTTTTAAAATTGATCTGCATAAGCGGCACATCATCGCATATCAATTCTGCTTTGCTTCCCTTGCACTGCCAGTGGGATGATTGAAGCTTTGGTATAAGATTCATTGATTTTTTTATAAAATTAGTCGGCGTAAAGATTGCGCTATTACAAATGCAACATGAATTTTTTGTTACTCTGATTTTGTCAGTATCAAATTATTATATAGCCTTATGGTCTTGTTGCGACAGAGGATAAAAGTATAAACCCAGATATTCAACGCAACATGTATAAACGCTGCGGTACAAAAGTTACTGAAGTAAAGGGAAGCCATGTAATTTTATGTCGCAACCCGAAGTAGTAGCTGAGGTTGTTATTGAAGCGGCTGTTACTGTTTCAAAAAATAAAATAAGTATTCACGGTAGAGGTCATAGAGCATCAATTTGTGATGAGGTTTATTTTTGATACCTATGATTTTTTTGTACAGAGAACCTGCTTTCCTTCTTAGCGAAAGTCTCTCCAAAACATTAGCGGACTTACTAAATTTTCAATCCTCAGTCTCGGAGTGGGGTGCATCAACAGGCTTTGACTGAGGGGATCCAATTTCCCTCAAATAGATTGAAAAAAAGATAATTGCAAAAACCGACAAAAATTCGCTTTGCCAGTTTTGAAAAGATTCAAACCAAAGCCGGCTATTACCCAGGTACACCAGCATGGTCTCAGTGTTCTTGCCTTCTAAAGATTGAATATTATTGAAATCTTTATTACTTCCATACCAATGCAATAAAAATGAAACTATGAACAGGAGCAAAAGAGAAAGAGTCAAAGAATGATTGTAGAGAGATAAAAATAGCCCCCCTTTTTTTACAGGCCAGGGTGCCTCGGGATGAGCCTCCGGTTTTTTATCTACTGCTTCCTTACCGGTTGGCTTTTTTGATTCAGAAGACCCTTTCTGTCTGAGAAATACTGTAAACCATATAAAAAGTCCCATCTGAAAAAATTCGCTTTCCCAATTTTCAAAAGTGGCTTGTATAAAATGTCCGGTCTGCAAATAATTCCAAAAGCTGATTGCCTCCCTATTACGATCGGCAAGAAATTCATTGTGCTGATGGAGGCCCATTATTGCCTGACCAATTATGCTCAAAAAAAATAACAGTAAGAAAGCTATGCTTAAACTGTTGTTATATACAAACGATGCTTTTCCGGTTATCATATTCTGAAAATAAGAAAATAAAGCATTCCATAAGAGAAGAGCAATTCTTACTTTCTGATATTAAGAAAATTTTGCGGTTGCCACAACGAGATTAACCGGGAACATTGCAACATGCGTTACACTACATGATGAGTGATAAATGATGGATGTTATTCTTGTCGAAGGATTTTTTGATACCTGTTTATCACGAAAGCTCGATATTAATTTGCATGTTATTCTTCCTTCTCCGCAATATCCTCTCCAAAAGCTCTGGGTGTAGCCGAGGATATTGAAGCATGTTTAGCACAAAAGCTCAATATTAATTTGCATCCTATTCTTATAACTTGTCATCCGGTTAATGCCAAACTTATCTGTGAACATACCAAAACTCTCCAATGAAAGTATTTCACATCGGCAATTTTACTTATCTCTATTTGATGATTGTTGAAATAAACCATCTGTTCTTTAGGTCAGTATAAATTGAGATGAAAAATTATTGCCTTCTTTACAACCAAGACCAAAAGATGCTAACCTGCTAAAAATAACATTTGGTAGACGAGTGTAGGAGTTTTTTACGTGTGTAGGTGCCATGCAAAAATGCAAAAGGAAATATCTGCATTTCTTTTTATAGTATTTAAAAAAAGGAGGCCTTTAGACGCAAAAATTGTACAAAACTCTTATGCATCATGTATTAAATTTTATTATGGTTGACATTCAGCGCAATAGTGAAATGACAGGAAGGCCCTAAGAGATTAATCGCTTATTGTACCTTCTTTTTCACCACATGTTTCCCCAACAAAATTTAATGCCCACATCTGAAAAGGCGCTATAAACTTTTGTTGGCAATGGCATTCATTTTGTCGCCCTTCCGTTAAAAAAGATTATGAAATTAGCTACAGCGATTGAAGGTGGAATTGCAGGTGCTACAGCACTGAATTTGCTTGAGAGAACACTTCACAAAATTGATACAAAACCTGCCAATGGGAAACTGAAAATAATAAGTAAACCGGGTATATTAAAACGATTAAAAAAAGCGCAAAAGAAAGGAAGCATAAAGGAGTATATAGAACTTGCAGGTGCAGTTATTTCAGCAGTAGGATATTTTGGTATTACTGGTTTAAGCAAAAAGAAGAACGCCATTTTGAGAGGGGCTTTATTAGGTGCAATGGCAGGGTTAGGCGTAACCTTCTTGAAAGATAAAGATGATAAAAAAAATGGCGGAAAAAGTAACGACATTATCACCATACTACTATACACTCTTGGCGGTTTAATTGCAGGAGCAGCCATAAAAAGATTTAATAAAAAGGGCAAGAAGAAGTAGGCATGATTGCACTGTATAGAAAACGGGACAACCTAAAAAGGGAGCAACGTATACCATGAACAATAGCAAAAAAGCTGTGCCGAAAATCATTACATTTTTATTCATTTTTTGTAACAACACATAAAGTGACCACGCAACGGGTATAAAAAGTAAATTCGTTAAAACCGAAACTGTTATTAAAATTGTATTGCGGCAATACATACTTGTATAAAAAGTAAATTCGTTAAAACCGAAAGCCAAAGTATGACTTGCCACTCTGCATTATTCGTTCCAAGACGTTTTAGCCATTCCTCGCTTTCACCCTGCAAAACACCAATGAAAATATATAATGCAGTTATGATAAAATAACATATTACAATTAGAAACGCCAAAATGCAGCCTACTCGATATAGGCTTTTCGTGCGTGGGTGTAACAATTGCCTCGTATTTTCCATTTATTTTTGTGTGATTCTGTTGGCTATGCGACCATGCCCATATTGGGTTTGGGCTACATAGCTGTCGCAAGGCATGGTGTTTTCAGAAAGGGTTTGTACATCTTGCAAAAGATGTTTTTGATTGTCTTTAAGCTGAACCAACAATAGCTTATCATCACCGGCAAGGTCAAAAGTTTTTTTTGGCAATGAAGTGCATCCATTGTATAAACTACCTGTGTCAGTTCCAGTTCTTTCAGTAAGGATTGAAGGCAGGAATTTCATTTGTTTTTTCTGCTATGGCAATATGACCCAATATCAATTTTTCGTTTACATCAAAAAACATCAGCTTTTGTAAAGCCTTCTTATCTTGAAAATAATCAAAACTTTTACAAAGGGTTTTGCCATCAACAGCTATTTGTATTAAACCCGGTTGTTTTGCATAATAATTCACCAGCGATTGGGTGTAAGCCCGAAAGGCAGCTTCCAGTTCTAAAGCATCTATTCCCTTAATGATATTGCGGATGGTAGTGTATGCAGGAGGCTTCTTCCATAAAAGTGAAAAATCTTTTTTCAAATCTTCAAAATGGATGGTCATAAACCGATGTATATCTCGGTACGACTTGTCCCGAACATTCAACTTTATTACCTGTGTATGAAAAGTAAAAGGTGATATTACCATCCGCTTCGGAACCTACTTTGTTATTTTCAAAATGATCGAGCAAATCGTCTTGACGGATGATAACAGGTTTTGACCATTCATTATTGTGCCTAACAATAAAGATATAGTGAACAAATATATTTGTGATGTTACGAAGATTTCTAACAGAGACATTAAATTGTCCGCTGTAACCTGATTTTCTATTTTTGGATGTTGAGGTTTTAACCTGAACTCTTCTCAATGTTCCATTGTCGTCCTGCACAACAAAAATATCATCACCAATATCAACTTCTGGAATAGCAACATTCCAACCGCGTGTAAGAAACTCTGACATAACGGTTAACTGTCCTGCCTTACCTAAATACTGATTAAACTTTTTCGTCACGAGGAGTTACTTTATGCAAAATATTTCCTGTCTGTATATCAATGAATTGAATTTCGTCCAACTTCTTCAAATCATTTTCGTTGTCAACCTCTAATAGTGCAGGATAGATATAATTTTCAAGCTTGCCGGCATATATTTCAAAATCACTCTTTGTATCATAGCCCACGAAAATATTATTGGCAGGATGTGCATTAGGAAAAAGCTTTTTAATAAAATCACGAATGGATGGTGTGATACTGAAAGAATATCCATCCATTTGCTTGTTTACGTTTATTCGAATTGCATTCATTATAAAAAATGTTGTATCTCAAAGATAGGAGTTTAAAACCTGTAGAGTGGCATAACGAGTGAAGTATCTATCATTGCAAATAAAATTGTCACTTTGTGTAACTTTACCCAACCTACAAATGCAGATATTCACTTGTTATACGATCTGATTTTTATCGCATTCCAAATGGCACAATAGGTGATGCTTTACAATCTGAAGCTGAACATAACAATCCCTCTCTTTTTTAAACATTCTTAATATCCTCCATACCATTATCTTTGCAGCCGTTAAAAAATAATTATGCCGTATTTGTTCACATCTGAAAGCGTATCAGAAGGTCACCCTGATAAAGTGGCTGACCAGATATCCGATGCTTTAATTGATAACTTTCTTGCTTTTGATCCCAATAGTAAAGTGGCTTGCGAAACGCTTGTAACAACAGGGCAGGTGGTGCTTGCAGGTGAAGTGCGCAGCAAAGCTTACCTTGATGTTCAGGAAATTGCGCGCAGTGTTATTCGAAAGATTGGTTATATAAAAAGCGAATACATGTTTGAAGCAAACAGTTGCGGAATTTTATCTGCAATTCATGAACAATCGCCCGACATAAACCAGGGTGTTGACAGACAAAACAAAGAAGAGCAGGGAGCCGGCGATCAGGGAATGATGTTTGGTTATGCAACAAATGAAACCGAAGATTATATGCCGCTTGCACTTGATCTTGCACACAAATTATTACAAGAGCTGGCAGCATTGAGAAGAGAAAATAAAGACATCGCCTATCTGCGCCCCGACGCAAAAAGTCAGGTTACACTTGAATATGATGATCACAACAAACCAATTCGCATTGATGCTATCGTAATTTCAACGCAGCATGATGATTTTGATACCGATGCAAAAATGCAGAAGAAGATAAAAGAGGATATGATCAACATTTTGATTCCGCGTGTAAAAACAAAGTATCAGAAGTATGCACATTTGTTTAATGGTAAAATAAAATATCATATCAACCCAACAGGCAAGTTTGTTGTTGGTGGTCCTCATGGCGATACAGGATTAACGGGCCGTAAAATTATTGTTGATACTTACGGTGGAAGAGGTGCGCATGGCGGTGGGGCATTTAGCGGGAAAGATCCTTCAAAGGTTGACCGTTCGGCAGCTTATGCAACACGCCACATTGCAAAAAACCTTGTTGCTGCAGGCATTTGCGATGAGGCATTGGTACAGGTTTCTTATGCGATTGGTGTTGCCCAGCCTATGGGTATTTATATAAACACCTTTGGAACATCGAAAGTAAAAATGAGCGATGGCGAAATTGCAAAAAAAGTGAGTGAGCTTTTCGATATGCGCCCGTATTTTATTGAACAACGTTTAAAATTGCGTAACCCTATTTATAGCGAAACTGCTGCCTACGGTCACATGGGTCGCAAAAGTGAAGTGGTGACAAAAGAGTTTCGTTCACCGGAAGGAAAAGTTGTAAAGAAAAATGTTGAATTATTTACGTGGGAAAAACTTGATTATGTTCCGAAAGTGAAAAAAGCATTTGGAATAAAATAGAAAAATAGTTTGAAGATTTTCCAATCCTGCTTCGCAGCAGGATTTTTTGTTTTATGATTTTTATGAGCCCGCCTGTACTGCTACTATGAATTTTCCGTTTTGTCGTCGCATACCCCGAGAAAAATTGATAGGTTGCCTCGGGGGCACACTTATACTTTTGAACTTTATTGAGCACTTACAAACATTCTTCAGATAGATGCAATTCAATTTTCTACTGTTCTATTGCCATTTGAAATTTCAAGGAATCAGCTCAACATCTGTCTGCAACAACAACATTGTCTCATCCCACCATCTTTAGATCGAAAGGCATTCTTCTGTTTCTTTTTCCTGTTGCCGCATAAATCGCATTTGCTAATGCAGGCGCAAACGGCGGTACGCCCGGTTCACCAACGCCTTTAATTGTATCACCACCTTCGGCAAGAATATACACTTCAATCGGGGGCATTTCAGCAATGCGTAAAGCAGTATTGTTGTTAAAGTTGGTTTGCTTCGTTTGTCCATTCTCGAATGTAATGCCATTCTTTGTTGCAGCACTAAGCGCCATTACCATGCCACCTTCAACCTGTGCCTTTACTGTGCTGGGATTTACAACTGTTCCTAAATCAATCACTGCATAAACTTTATCAATTTTTATCGTGTCATTTTCGGCAGATACTTCCACAACATAACCTGCTAATCCCGCAAAAAATTTATACTGTGCCACACCGCGACCTTTCCCCTTTGGCAACGGCTTATCCCAGTTCGATACTTCTTTCAGCTTCAGCAAAACTCTTTTTGTGTCTGATTCTTTTGTAAGCATCTCAAGCCTGAACGCCATTGGATCTTTACCTGCCTTTACAGCCATTTCATCAATAAAGCATTCATGCGCAAATGCAACGGTAGAACTTGTTACAGAACGCCACGGACCTATCGGCACATGAAGTTCAGTCCACACATAATGGTTTTTCATGTTGGGCAATTCATACTCCTGATCGCTAATGCCTTCAACCATTCTTGTGTCAGGTTTTGTTTTATCAAACTTTACGTTTCTTGATGCATCAATTGAAGGCGATATTACTTTATGCTGAAACGCCACAGGCTTGCCGTCTGAAGAAAGCGCCGCCTTCATTGCAGAAAAAGTAGGCGGACGAAAAGGTCCTTGTTGTGTATCATCTTCTCTTGTCCAAATCACTTTCACCGGTTTGCCAACAGCTCTTGAAATGTTTGCAGCTTCAACAGCATAATCCTGTGAAAGCCTTCTTCCAAAACCGCCACCATTAAAATATATGTGCACTTTTATGTTGTCTTCAGGGATGTTGAGTGCAGTTGATAAATGACTCTTTACCAACGTTGGTCCCTGCGATGATGCCCACACTTCAACAATGTCACCGCTTTGCCAGTGAGCAACACAATTCATAGGTTCCATCGGTGAATGGGAAACAAAAGGTGTTTCATAAAACGCTTCAAGCTTGATGGGAGCATCTGCATAAGCTTTATCAAAATCGCCTTCGTTATGAACTACAAAGCCATCTTCTTTTGCAAGGTCTCTCAACTTTTGTTCATAATCTTTTGAGTTGAATTTTTCATATCCCTGATTATCCCATTTTACTTTCAATGCTTTTCGTCCCTGCAACGCAGCCCAATAATTATCGGCAACAACAGCAACACCTTCATAACGATAAATGCCAATTACGCGTTCTGCTTTTACAACTTTCTGCACACCTTTTATTTTCATCGCTTCAGTGTCATCGTAGCTTACGACCTTGCTTCCAAAAACAGGACATCGCTCTATCGAAGCATACACCATTCCGGGCACTTCCACATCAATACCAAAAACAGCTTTGCCTGATACTTTTAACGGAACATCTGCTCGTGGTATTGATTTGCCAAGTATCTTAAAATCTTTCGGGTCTTTTAATTTCGGTTGTTGTGGCACGGCAACTTTTGATGCCGCTTCTGCAAGCTCACCATAAGTAAAACTCTTACCACTTGGTTTATGAAATATTTTTCCATTCTCTGCATAACATTCATCAGCAGCAACTTTCCATTCATTTGTGGCAGCGGTTAACAACATCTCTTTTGCAGACGCACCCACTTTGCGCAAATCATTATAATTACTTCTCACCGATGAACTTCCACCAGACACTTGTGAGCCATATTCTTTTTCACCGGCAGTTTGCTGAATGGTTACATTATCAAGCGATACTTCTAACTCTTCTGCAATCAACGCCGGAACAGATTGATACGTGCCCTGCCCCATTTCGGGTCGCGGATTCATAATTGTTATTTTTCCGCTCTTTTCAATGATTACATAAGGAGTTATTTTATATGTTTCATTTATATCGCCAACAGCAGCAATGGTACGCTCTGTCTTTGATGAAAAACCAAGCACCAACGCCACACTTGTAAAGCTGGACAACTTTAAAAAATTACGACGGTCAATTGTTGAAGTTTGTTGCATATAGAGAAGTTGAATGGTTAGCAAAATAAGATGTTAGAATCGGGCATTTATTGAATCAACATCAACAAAATAAGTTTTATTGTTAATGTTAAGACTAATAGCCATGAGATGAATTTTTTATGAAGAAGATAAATGTTGTTAGCAACTTTAATTTTTATGGTACGAGCGCTAACAATTCTATTCATCACCTGTTGTGTCACTCACTTGTACGTTCGGTTTTTAATTCAGCATAGTTCAATCGTGCTTACTTAAATCTGCGCTCATTACTTATCAAAGTTAAGATAGTTGAAGAAAAATCAGAAGCTGATTATTCCGGCGGGTGAGGTGCTGTATTTAAAGCATAATGCTTATTTCACCACCTTTATTGTTTTCTTTTGCGACCCGAAATACTGAATAAAATAAACTCCTTTTGCGAGTGATGCCGCTGATGCAAAGTTTGTAGTGTAAAAATCACTTTGAGTTACATTCAATTCTTTTGTTTCAATAATTCTTCCCGCAGCATCTATCAATCTCAAATGTGCTTTTTCTGTTCGTGGTGCATTTATATAAACCATTAATTGATTAATGAAGGGAACAGGAAGAGCGGTAATCCAATCCTTCATCGCAGGAAATGCTTTTGAAACAATGATTGTTTTTGTGGTAATACTGTCAGAATACTTTATAAAATATTCACCCGGAAATAAATTATTCAACTCAACAAACGATGTATCATAAACCTCTGCTTCTTCTGTTGTGAGTGATATTGATTTAATAACGTTTCCATTTTCATCCTGTAATGAAATAGTTGTATTACCATTTATTTGTCCTATCAGTTTTAGATGAATTGTGTCAACGAAGGGATTTGGATTTGCAAACAACCAATCATTGCCATACAACTCTGCATTTTGTTTTTTCTTTAAAATAAGATAAGCAGCTTGCATGTTAGGAATACCGAAACCATAACGGTTATCAGGATTGTTGTATCTGTCTGCACTTTTATAAACTGCATCTAAAATAGTCATGTTGTTATAAGCGGGAAAGGCTTGCCATAAGCAAGCAATAAGTCCATTGATGTTTGGATTGGAGAAAGAAGTTCCATTGCCGGAAGCAGGTATGTCATTAGTGCTCCAGATTGTTGTATTTAAACCAACAGAAACAATATTTGGTTTTACTTTTCCCGGATAACCATAACTGCTAAAAGAAGCAATGTTACCGTTTGCGTCTGCAGCACCAACTGCACATACACTATCTGCATCTGCGGGAAAAATAATGTAATGCCAATCATTATTTCCTTCGTTGCCGGCACTGTTGGTAACAATCATGCCTTTATTGGCAGCCATCGCAGCACCTTTGGTTACAATAGTGGAATTTGCATAAATATCCGCGTAGCTATGATTAAAGGAAGGGTCATCAAAATTATAATAACCAAGTGAGGAAGAAATCATATCGGCGCCAGCGCTGTCTGCAAATTCTGCTGCCGCAACCCAATTCTCTTCTTCAACCGGAGACTCGCTTGAAGCATTTTCACTTCGCAACAACCAGAAATTTGCATAAGGTGCAGTTCCCACCATTATTCCCGGAATATTTGTGGCAACTGTGCTTAAACAATACATTCCATGAGCATAATCTTCGTCAACACTGTTATCATAATCAACAAAATCTTTTTCTCCAAGCACTTGTTCATTCATCCGAATACTATCAAAGGCGCTTAATTCTTTGTAATGATAGAAACCTGCATCAAGAAAGGCAATGGTGATTCCTTTGCCTGTATATCCTTTGTTGTGAAGGAATTGTCCATTGTGAATTTTTATCTGTGCAGATGATGCGCCGTAAGAAAGTGTATCGCCTTGTGCAGTTGCAATAAGAGATGACCTTGCAACAAAAGGTGTAATTCTTTCTTTAAAATGGTCAACCTTTTTTGTGCCGGAATTCCATAAGCCAACAGGGTGTGATGTCTTTACAAATGGCAACATATTTATCGAATCAATCACTGTTTTATCAGTACAATAAATCAATATTTGATTCAGCCATTTGCTTTGATTTAAGTAAGTAACACTTCCTTTTGCAAGCACTTGTTGTATATAAGCAGGATTAACAGGCAAATCGGTACTGTCTATTGCGATGTTGTATTTGGTTCTGCGGTCAATTGCTTTTTGTGAAAGATATGCAGACGGATTGCTGAGGCTGAAAGGAGAATTATTTTTATCAGTAAACTTAATTAACCATTTTGTGTTTTGACACAGAGTTGTGTTGATAAATGCAAATAATATAAGGAGCGTAAAAAATATTTTCATGAACGGTGAATGGTCAAATGGTGAATTGAGGCATTAAGCTTATCTGTATTCAATTAATCGTAATCTTATTCCATAACTACCATCTTCATAATGCGCAGGCGGAGGATCTGTTTGCCAAGTCCAGTGAAGAAAATCTTTGTATATCAAGCCAATTCCTTCAGCATATACTTCGATAGAATAATTGCGATAGCTATAGAGGGACGGATCAAAAGAGCCGGATGAATCACGGTGTTGCAAAACAGTAATGGTGTTTTGATATGTTTGGTTTGAGATTGTATCTGTATATGATTGTCCCACGTTTTGATAAATGTAATCCCATCCATTCATAAATTGATATGGCGAGTTGAAGCTTTTAGTGTCTATGTATGAATTTCCTTCCCAGCTGAAATCGTTTTGTACAGGTTCTTTCAATTTTATAAAACGAAGGTTATTTTCATCTACAACTTCAATAGAATGATCGGTAGGAGTAATGTAATACGTTGCAATTGATTGCCAGCCTTGTGAAGCGAGTGTATCTGTAATAAACCGATAGACCCGATAAGAAAGTCTGTTTGTATTGTCTCGTATTGTATCGGCGATACTGTCTTTCGCAAGATAACTATGAATGGCAAGGTTGGTTCCAAAGATTGGTATTAAAGATGAATCGAGGCGATATATATAAACGTGTCCTGTTTCAAGAGGATAATATTGGGAAGGTAACGGCAACGATAAGGTCTCTGTTTGTTTCGTACAACTGCTTACCAGAAAACCGGCTGAAAAAAAACACACAACCGCCAACAATAAATATCGCTTCATACAAATGCAAGATATGGAAAGAAAAATTTTTGTGATTTAATAACGTGAATCGAAAGGATATATTTCTTTTGAATCCATATTCTTAGCTTTTAACGGCAGTAAAAGAACAAAAGTATTTATGCTTCGCTTTGTAGTTAATGCGGGACCAGATATTTAAGTATTCCGGTGGATTGCGTTATGTTTTATTCCTCATGGAGTCTTCTTTCCTTGTCCATTTAGACAATATAGTTTGGTCGCTCATTAATTGCAAAACGCCATCAACAATTTTGTAACGGTTCGTTTTTGAGAGGTTATCAATAAAAGCTTTTTCGTTATAACCTTCACATGCTTTACGTGTCATAACCATTTGTTCGGTAAATGCAAGACTATCTCCATGCAGAAAAAAATGACCGCTCATAGAGTTGCAACCGGTATTGCCCATAAATTTTTTTGAGGTTAAATCAAAAGTGAGTGATGGAAGTCTTCCTGAAGCTGTATCTGATGCAAGCACCGGTTGAAGCACCCACATGCCTGCAAGCGTTGTATCAGAAGCTGATGCGAGTTTAAAAAAATTTTGCTTTGAGTTATTTTGTTTTGCAAATGCAAACATAATCGCAGTAACGGTTACAGCAAAAACAAGAAAGTGTTTCATAGCATAAATTTTTTTAAACACTTTCCAATTTTCCTGCCAGTGATGTTATGCATGTTCTTCTTTTTCGTTAATTAACTCTTTCAGTTCAATAATGTCAAGATCTCTGTCTGCAGGACCTGTTAAAACTTTTCCTTCGCAATCGTAACGTGCACCGTGGCAGGGGCAATCCCACGTTTTCTCCGCCGTGTTCCAGTGAACAGTACATTTCATGTGGGTGCAGGTAGGATTTATTGCATGGAGTTGACCCTGCTCATCTTTGTATAAAGCAATAAAGTGGCGGTCATATTTCACTACTCTTCCTTCACCGTAAGCCAAATCAGCAAACTCTTCCAATTTTTCTGCGGGTAAAATTTTTGTAATCAACTCTTTTGCAACGTCAAGATTTTCTTTTACAAATTTTGTAAAGCCAGCAACTGGTTTAATACGGTTTGGAGAAAAGAGTTTAGTGTATTCGTTTTCGCCATGAATAATTAAATCGCGAAGCACAATTGCAGCGACATTGCTGTAAGTCATTCCGTTTCCACCAAAACCTGTGGCAACATAAATATTTCCGGGATGTCCGGGCAAATGTCCGATGTATGGCAAGCCATCAGCAGGTTCATAATATTGAGATGACCATTTGAAAGCAACAACATCTATATCGAAAAATTTACGGAGATAACTTTCCAAACGAAGAAAGCAAGCTTCAGTATTTTCTTCGTGCCCTGTTTTGTGGTCTTCTCCACCGGCTATTAAATATTTTGCACCTTTTACTTCTTGCGTTCGGTAGTAGTGATAAGGTTCGTAAAGATCGTACACCAAGCCATTGGGATAATCATAATTCTTTAAACGGATAGCCATTGCATAGCTGCGATATGGTGCGCAGCGCAAATGCAAAAGATTTACTCCGGGAGGAATATGTGTGGCGTAAATAAATTGTTTGCATTGCACTTTGCCAAGCGTTGTTTCCACATCAACCACTTCATTGTCTTCTACGTTTGTAACACGGCAATTCTGAACAATTACACCGCCGTCGGCTTCGAATGCTTTTGCAATTGCATGCAAATATTCTATAGGATGAAATCTTGCCTGCCGCTCAACTCGTATGGCGTTGTTGAATGGAATAGGAACAGGGATTTCATCAGCATACGAAAGCTCAATACCTGCTTTTCTTGAAGCCTCTGCTATCTGCTGTAATTCCTTCGTTTGTTTTTCATCCTGTGAAAAAAGATAAGCAGGCTGTTCTTCAAAACCGCATTGAATATTGTATTGGTACAAATTGTGTTTAATATTTTTAATTGCCTCTCTTGTTATGGTAGCTACCAGTTGTGCATTTTTTTCCCCAAAGTTTTTTTCTATCTGGTTGTAAGGCGTATCCATGATGGTGTTTAAATGGGCCGTGGTGCCACCCGTAGTTCCAAAGCCAAGAGAATGCGCTTCGAGCAGCAAACACTTTTTACCCGCTTTCTGAAATTCAAGCGCTGTGCTAACTCCTGTTATGCCGCCGCCTGCTATAATTATGTCGTAAAATTTGTCGGGTATTGTTGTGTTTAAAGATGGGTATTGCGGCATGCTGTATTGCCATAGGCTGGTACAAGTTCCATCGCGTTGCATAAAATGACTTTTTAATGAGAAGTAAAAAAACGATGCCCGGATTATTAGATCTCACCTCTCCAAAAGGGGGAGACCCACCCCGTAGTTTAACATTTGGCTTTTTTAATGAACAAAAAAGCGGAACACAAATGTATTTGGCAGAATAATTGAAAACGACTTATAAAAAAATTGCGGGAAATGCAGTTGTTTCTGCTGTTTTCCTGATTCGTAAATTGATTGAGGTGATGAATTGTTATTTTTGCACTTTAATGAATTTGTAGCTGTTTTGAATTTAGAAGTGCAACTTTGTTTGTGAAACCGAAGATGCCATCTATACTGTAGCCAAAGTGATTGTTTCGGCCCCGATAGCTATCGGGGCAGGCGCAACGGACGATACCACAAAGAACAAAAAGCCGGTATCAAAAAAATTTAAATAGACAAACAGCGATAAGATTATTTTTAAAAAATTAAATTCTCAATTATGATAAAAACAGGTAACCCGGTAATAAGCATTTATACCGAAATGACGCCGAATCCTGAAACGATGAAATTTGTTGCGAATAAGTTGTTATATCCGGGCAAGAGCATTGACTTTCCTGATGAAACAACTGCCGGGCCTTCGCCACTTGCAAAAGAATTATTCAGCTTTCCATTTATAAAAAGTGTTTTTATCGCGAGCAATTTTGTAACGCTTACAAAAACAGCCGAGACCGAAGATTGGCAGGATGTGATTCCAACAATTAAACAATTTTTGAAAGAATATCTTGAAGCAGGCGGACCAATCGTTAACGAGGAAGAAGTTGCAACCATAAAAAAAGAAGCGACCAACACCGTTGATGCAGACGATGATGATGTTGTAAAACGCATAAAAGAACTGCTTGATAATTATGTGCGTCCAGCTGTGGAAATGGACGGCGGTGCAATTCAATTTAAAAGCTATGATGCAGGTGTGGTAAATCTTATGTTGCAAGGAAGTTGCAGCGGCTGCCCGTCTTCGATGATAACATTAAAAGCAGGCATTGAAGGCATGATGAAACGCATGATACCTGAAGTGAAAGAAGTGGTGGCTGAATCGGAATAAGTTTTTTGGTTGTGGATATTTGAAAGACATCTCGCTACATGCGGGATGTTTTTTTATGTGCAGAGATAAAAGAAGTTCTGCATCTACTTGAAGGCTGCGGTTTTTTAAGAATATTTCACTTTTGACCGTTTTGTTACATAACCAACTATTTTTGCTCACTTATTTTTTCTGTAAGAAGCTTGCGTCGAAGCTGTTCAATAATATGAATATTCAGGGTACGCAGGGAGAAGCTTAATTTTTATTCTTCAGTTAGGCTCCCGAAAATATCGGGACAGGTCATAAATACACAACGTATGAAACGAACCATTAAAAAAGTTGCCGTTCTTGGAGGCGGTGTAATGGGCTCACGCATTGCGTGTCACTTTGCGGGTATAGGTGTGCAAGTATTATTGCTTGATATTGTTCCGAAAGATACCCCAGCCGATGCAAAGCCTGCTCAACGCAACAAGATTGTGAACGATGCTTTGCAAACTGCTATAAAAAGCAACCCTTCTCCTGTTTATACAAAAGATGTTGTAAATCGCATCACTACCGGCAACTTTGAAGACAACATGAAGGATATTCATAGCTGCGACTGGATAATTGAAGTTGTCGTTGAAAGACTCGATATAAAAGAACAGGTGTTTGAGCATGTTGAAAAATTTCGCAGAGCAGGAACATTAATAACATCGAATACTTCTGGCATTCCTATTCATCTTCTGGCGAAGGGGAGAAGCGATGATTTTAAAAAACATTTTTGCGGAACACACTTCTTTAATCCGCCACGGTATTTGCGACTGCTTGAAATAATTCCTACAAAAGACACTGATCCTTCTGTTGTTGATTTTTTAATGCATTATGGTGATTTGTATTTAGGAAAAACAACCGTGCTTGCAAAAGATACGCCTGCATTTATTGCCAACCGCATCGGTGTGTTTGGCATTATGGCAATACTTAACAGCATGGAAAAATTGGGGTTGAACATTGATGAAATTGATGCACTAACAGGACCTATCATTGGCAGACCAAAATCTGCAACATTTCGTACTGCAGATGTTGTTGGTATAGATACATTGGTGAAAGTTGCAAAAGGTGTTGCAGAAAATTGCCCCAACGATGAAGCAAAGGATGTGTTTAAAATTCCCGAGTGGCTAAACAAAATGATAGAGAATAATTGGCTTGGTGATAAAACAGGTCAGGGATTCTTTAAAAAGATGCCCCCATCCCCTAAAGGGGAGAAAGAAATTCATGTATTGAATCTTCAAACGATGCAATATGAGCCACGCAAGAAACCAAAGTTCACAAGCGTTGAAACTGCAAAACCGATTGACGATTTAAAAACAAGATTGAAAGCGTTGATCACAGCACAGGATAAAGCTGGTGAGTTTTACAGGCAGTTTCATTATGCATTGTTCTCTTATATTTCACATCGCATTCCTGAAATAAGTGATGAGCTTTATCGCATTGACGATGCAATGAAAGCAGGTTTCGGCTGGGAAATCGGCGCTTTTGAAACATGGGATCTATTCGATGCTGCCAAAACCACGGAAGCTATGAAGGCAGCAGGTTTCAGTGTTGCACCATGGGTTGAAGAAATGATTGCATCAGGCAACAAAAGTTTTTATAAAACAGAAAATGGAAAGCGGTTATGTTATTCTATAACAACTCGCAATTATATCTCCCCCGTTGGGGGAGGCAAGGAGGGGGCTTTCATCATTTTAAATAACTACAAAGACAAAATCGTTTGGAACAATAGCAACGCTGCTCTTTACGACATCGGCGATGGTGTTGTTGCGCTGCAATGGAATACCAAGATGAACAGCATTGGCAGCGAGGTTCTCGACGCAGTAAACAAAAGCATCGGCATTGCTGAAGAAAAATTCAAGGGTCTTGTTATTGCAAACGATGGCGCTAATTTTAGCGCGGGTGCAAATGTGGGAATGATTTTCATGCTTGCCATCGAGCAGGAATACGATGAGCTCGCAATGGCGATACGCATGTTTCAAAATACGATGATGCGTGTAAGATATTCTTCGGTACCTGTTGTTATTGCGCCGCATGGTTTAACCCTCGGCGGGGGATGCGAAATGAATTTGCATGCAGATAAAGTGTGTGCAGCTGCTGAAACATACATTGGTCTTGTCGAGCTGGGTGTTGGATTAATTCCCGCCGGTGGAGGCACAAAAGAATTTGTATTGCGTGCATCTGATGAAATGCATGAAGATGAACCTGAAACCATTACGGTCAAAAATCGTTTCTTAACTGTTGCCACTGCAAAAGTTGCTACGTCTGCATTTGAGGGTTATCAGCTTGGCATTCTTCGCAAGGGTCTTGATGAGATTGTCATTAATCAGGATAGGAGAATTACCGAAGCCAAACGCAGTGTACTCGAACTACATGACAGTGGTTATGTAACTCCTTTGGTGCGAACAGATATAAAGGTGCTTGGTCGCTCTGCACTTGGTGCTTTGTATGCGGGCATCAACGGCATGTGGCGTGCCAACTATGCAACGGATCACGATGTGCTTGTTGCACGCAAGTTGGCTTATGTTATGTGCGGCGGCGATTTAAGTGAGCAAACCTTGGTAAGTGAACAATATCTGTTGGATTTGGAGCGCGAAGCTTTTCTCTCACTCTGCGGCGAAAGAAAAACATTGGAAAGAATTCAGGGCGTGTTGAAAACCGGTAGGCCTGTAAGGAACTGATACGCCGATAATAAAGTGCATGATATGACCAACGAAATTTTGGCAAGGATGACAGCCCACCCTCAATAATCCTATTTATCCACACTTGCACCTGTTTTATATCTAATTTCCGAGAAAGCAATCTATTATTAAGGCAGGGCTGTCGCACTCCTGTACTTTCTGTTCATTACCCCGACAAAACAATCGGAGCAGGTAATCTAAATTGCTGTTTGAATGTTCTATTCTTCCGCTTTATCGAACTGCATTTGCAAGTAGGCGATTTGCAATATTTTCTTTGTGAAAAGAATAGTTCAAATTCTTTGTGAAAGAATAGTTCAAAGTAAACTTTTGCAACTTCTAAAAATCAAAATAATAATGATGATTGATCAACTTAGGATTTGTTCATCTAAAAGAATAGTTATGAAACCTTCAATTAGATCAGCAGCAATATTTAACTTGTTATTTGTTACCAAGTTTGGTTCGCCTGCAAAGGACGTTCACTTCAATACGGTGCTTAATGTATGGCTTGGCAATGTAGCAGGAGTGCCACATGCATGGGACACTTACGGAAAATGTATTGATCGTAGTCGCCGCGATCTTGATCTTTTTTAGCATACCATCTTCAAAACAGATATGCGATACAAGTTTTTTGGCGTTGTTATTCCCAAGAATATTTTATCAGATTCCTCTCCAATATTCCACTTACCCAAAGGAAACAAAATTAAAGCCTTCAACGAAAAGAAATTTTTCAGAGAAGGCTTTTATATTCTGATGTTAATTCGTATCAAATTTTGCCGGCGATCTCATTATGAAAATAAGCAAATTAATTTTTTTGAGGCGGAGGAGGATTACCGGGAGGCGGTGGCGGACCTTGTTGCTTGTCAGGGAACAATGTCTTCATTTGATCGGCTATATCTTCACCAGTAGGATGTGGAAGTCCGCGGTGACATGTAACACATCCTACAACACTAATTGTATCAGGCTGTGCAGAATTATCAAAGTTGAAATATTTTGCATTGATTTCTGAAGTCATCTTCATCATATATCTCGCTGTATTTTTTTCGGGTTTATCATCACTTTCCCATTTCCAACCTGTTTTAAAATCATTTCCTTCATGCACATGGCAAAACATACATTTTACACCAAGCGCATCAGTAAAATTATGCATCACCTTATCAAGACTGTCTTTCGAAATGTCTTTCGGAAGAACTTGTAAATTTTTATAAAGTGTATCTCTCGTGTTACCTGTTTGCATTTTTTTTCCATCAGGTGGATTATATGCAGCTACGCCAAATGCTACAAAAGCAATTAAGAATAAAATAACCGTTGATTTTTTTCTGTTGGTTGTGCTCATGTGAAAAATTTTTGCCCAATTTATTGAAGAAAGTCCTAATGAAAAAAAATAGCGATGAAATATTGAAATCTTGCGATAAAGAATAGATTTTTGTGGTACGATCTGCATTGCTGCTATGACGCTTCCGTTGTGTCATTATAATCCCGACTTAGTCGTGGACTCACTTGTAGGTTCGGAACTTTATTCAGCAGGTTTGACTGTTCGAAAGTTTTGATTGTTTGAAAGTAAATTCAACATCCTCCTCAACACTTAAATATCAAACATAGAAACATTCAAACTGCTTTCACAAATCCTCACACATTAAACCTGAAGTGCATTATATCTCCATCTTCTACAACATAATCTTTTCCCTGCACAGCTAATTTCCCATTGTCCCTGCATGCCACCTCCGAACCGTACTTTATAAAGTCGTCATATTTTATCACTTCGGCACGAATAAATCCTTTTTCAAAATCGGTATGAATAACTCCTGCCGCTTGCGGTGCAAGCATTCCACGAGTGATTGTCCATGCACGAACTTCTTTTTCACCGGCAGTAAAATATGTAATGAGATTTAATAAATGATATGTCGCTTTAATCAATCGTGCTACACCGCTTTCATGCAAACCCATATCTTCTAAAAACATTTGCCGGTCTTCATAACTTTCCATTGTCGCTATTTCGCTTTCAATGGCTGCGCTTATAAAAAGTATTTCAGCCTTCTCATCATGAACAGATTCTTTTACCGCATCCGTATATTTATTTCCTTTTACAACAGATTGCTCATCTACATTGCACACATAAATCACCGGTTTCATTGTTAAAAGAAAAAGGTCATCAACATGTTTTGCTTTTTCTTCTGCACTTACTTCAAACGCTCTGGCATTTTTCCCCTGCTCCAAATGTTTTTTTAATTGTTGCAAAATTTCAAGTCCGCGCAACGCTTCTTTATCGCCGCCGGTTCGAGCAAGTTTTTCTGCCCGTGAAATTTTCTTATCAACACTATCAAGGTCTTTCAACTGTAATTCTGTATCTATAATTTCTTTATCGCGAACAGGATTGATGCTGCCATCAACATGAATTACGTTTGGGTCATCAAAGCAACGCATCACATGAATGATAGCATCGGTATTTCGAATGTTGCCAAGAAACTGGTTGCCCAATCCTTCACCTTTACTTGCACCTTTTACCAAACCTGCTATATCAACAATTTCAACAGTTGTTGGCACAACACGTTGAGGCTTCACTAATTTCTCTAACTTAATCAAACGATCGTCAGGAACCGTTATCACACCAACGTTCGGTTCAATAGTACAAAATGGAAAATTTGCAGCCTGCGCTTTTGCATTGCTCAATGCATTAAATAAAGTTGATTTTCCCACATTCGGTAAACCCACAATGCCTGCTTGTAAAGCCATATTTATTTACGATTTTGAATTTACGATTTGCGATTGGTGTCAGGCACTCTGCGAGTGTACAGGCACCAACTTTTTCAGCGGCGCAAAAGTAATGTTCATTGAATAAATAGAAAGTTTATTTTACATTAGCAACTTATCAAATACCCCTTTAGGGGACAGGGGCATGGCTTTAAACATTGTTTGGATAGCATTTATTCTTATTGCTTTCATCATTGCTGTAATAAAATCCATTTTTCTAAACGACACAACCATTTTCAAAACATTGGTAGATGGCATTTTTGATTCTGCAAAATCATCTGTTCTTGACGTCGCATTTCCTCTTGCCGGCACCATGATATTTTTTCTTGGCTTGATGAACATTGCAGAAAAAGCTGGCGCTATCAACTGGCTTGCGCGAAAACTAAACCCATTTATGAAGCGCCTATTTCCTGAAGTGCCTGACGGTCACCCGGCAATGGGTGAAATGGTGATGAACTTCAGCGCCAACATGCTTGGTCTTGATAATGCGGCTACTCCTTTTGGTTTAAAAGCAATGCAAAGTTTACAGGATATTAATCCAAACAAAGAAACTGCAAGCAACGCGCAGATAATGTTTTTGGTACTGCATACGAGCGGACTTGTATTAATTCCTCTCTCCATTTTTACTTACCGTTTAGCCGTTGGTTCAACAGATGCAACAAGTGTGTTTATTCCTTGCGTTGCGGGAACGGTAATTACAACCCTTGCAGCAATTATTATTGTCGCCATAAAACAAAAACTGAAATGGGATTTTGTTTTATCAGCATGGATATTTGCCATAACGGCTACTATAGCAGCATTACTGATTGCTGTTTCCTACATGAGTCCCGGATTAAAAAACACTTTCAGCACCGTAACAGGAAATCTTGTTTTGCTCATTATCATTGTTGCAATTATTGTTGGCGGAGTTTGGAAAAAAGTTTCGGTGTTTGATGCTTTTATTGAAGGGGCAAAAGATGGATTTAATGTTGTTCTGAAAGTAATTCCTTACCTCGTTGGTTTGCTTGTTGCGATTCGGGTTTTTAGAGACAGCGGTGCACTGGGTTATGTAACGGATGGAATAAGTTACTTAATTCATCGCGCCGGTTTTAATACTGATTTTGTTCCGGCATTACCAACCGCAATAATGAAACCTTTCAGCGGAAGTGGTGCCCGCGGTTTAATGATTGACGCAATGAAAATTTACGGACCTGATAGCTTTGTAGGTAAACTTGCCTGTACCTTTCAAGGCAGTGCTGATACAACTTTTTATATTCTTGCTTTGTATTTTGGAAGTGTGGGAATAAAGAAAGTTCGTTATTCTGTTTGGGCGGGTCTCACTGCTGATTTTATTGGGGTAATTGCGGCGATAATTATTGGGTATGTTTTCTTTAAATAAATTCGTTTGTAATCGCCACAGGCGATAGAATAACGGTGCGAGGCGAGGACGCCTCGCACAGCCTTTAGGTCTAACCTATTTTTATTTGCAACTGTAACAATTCAATTTTAAAAACTTCTGTAGTTTCAGCAATCAATTCCCATTTACCATTTTCATTTTTATAACCACTCAAAATTTTTTGGTTCAATTATCCAGTATTCTTTAACCCCGGTTTGTAAATAAACATCTTTCTTTTTGCCCTTGTCATACTTTTTATTTCCGGAGAAAGCACTTCGATTACAAGGTCAGGTGCGCCATATATCCCCTCTTCATGGATGATTTCTTTATTTTGTCGTTTATAAGTTGAACACGTGTACCTTCCGGAAGTGATTTATACACTTCTAACATTGTGCGCGGCAGATGAATATGTGTTGTCATTGCCCTCTGATTTAAAACATCTGTAGAATATTTCTTGCTTTACAAATTTAAACTTAAGCCTGCTATCGAAAATAATAATTCTCCCATTTAAGTTTTATGTCTTGAAAAGTGTAGCCCCAACAGTTTTTGATATATTTGAAAACTAAGAATTTCCAATGAACAAAGAAACCATCATACAAAAAACACTTCAAACGTTGAATAAGCTCCCTCAAGAAAAAGCGGAAGAAGTAGCAGATTTTGCCGACTATATTTTAAAAAAATATGAAGAGCAAAACCTGCAAAAAGGAATTTATAAATTGGTAGAAGATTCTGCCGCTTTTCATTTTCTTCATGAAGAAGAAGATTTGTATAATATCAATGATGTTCAAATCCCTTAACGATTTAATATTTCTCCCCGTTAAGTTTACTTTAATCCCTTTATTTTCATCAAATTCTCTTACCTTTGCCGCTCCAAAAAATTTGACGGGCTTTCATTGTGTTTGAGTGGATTAAGAACCAGCATTAAACGTTCTTGTTTTCCCTGATGAAACAGTGATTCTGAACGCTGCAGCTTAATTGAAAAACAGAATGATGAACGTAGTGCGACGCAACAGGTGATGCCACAAAGACTAAAGCCCGTCACAAAAAAGCAAAAACAAATACAACTGTAAAAGTCATGGCAGACTTACGATTTCAAAGAAACTTTGGTATTGCTGCGCACATTGATGCGGGCAAAACAACTTGTACAGAGCGCATTCTGTACTACACGGGTATGAGCCATAAGATTGGTGAAGTGCACGAAGGAGCGGCGACTACCGACTGGATGGAACAGGAAAAAGAACGCGGCATTACCATTACTTCGGCTGCGGTTACCTGCTATTGGAATTTCCCGACCGCGCAGGGCAAAGCTGTTCCCGATACCAAAAAATATAAATTCAACATTATTGATACTCCGGGACACGTTGACTTTACCGTTGAGGTAGAGCGTAGCATGCGTGTGCTGGATGGTCTTGTTGCATTGTTTAGCTCTGTTGATGGTGTTGAACCGCAGAGTGAAACTGTATGGCGCCAAGCAAACCGCTATGGCGTTCCGCGTATTGGTTTTGTGAACAAAATGGACAGAGCCGGCGCAGATTTCTTGATGGTAGTAAAACAGGTGCGTGAAATGCTTGGAGCGAAATCTGTTCCGCTTCAATTGCCTATTGGCGCCGAAGACAACTTTAAGGGCATTGTTGACCTAATAAGCATGAAAGGTATTATTTGGGATGATGCTACTCAAGGCAGCACTTACACCGAAGTACCTATCCCTGACGATATGAAAGAAGATGTTGAATATTGGAGAGGTCAGCTTGTTGAAGCTGTTGCAGAATACGATGATCATTTAATGGAGAAGTTTTTCGACAACCCTGATTCCATTACTGAAGATGAAATTCATGCTGCAGTTCGCAAGGCAACAATTGATATGACGATTGTTCCGATGATTTGCGGCAGTGCATTTAAGAATAAAGGTGTTCAAACTTTGTTGGACTGCGTTGTTCGTTATTTGCCAACTCCTGTTGATGTGGAAGCTATCAAAGGAATTAATCCTGATACCGGCGAAGAAATTGCGCGCAAGCCCGATGCAAAAGAACCTTTCGCTGCATTGGCTTTCAAAATTATGACCGACCCGTTTGTTGGTCGTTTGGCATTTTTCCGTTGTTATTCCGGTCGTTTGGAAGCAGGTTCTTATGTGAAGAATATGCGCAGCGGAAAGAACGAACGTATTTCACGTATCATGCAAATGTTTGCCAACAAGCAAAATCCTATTCCGTTTATTGA
>Ga0081539_10001425_pt1 | contig 41092 bp, 42 predicted proteins | sample TabmetS4T2R2_FD_71023 | JGI IMG/M metagenome (GOLD analysis project Ga0081539, IMG submission 71023) | Tabebuia heterophylla rhizosphere microbial communities from the University of Puerto Rico - S4T2R2 | ecosystem: Host-associated > Plants > Roots > Rhizosphere ... | reverse complement strand
CGAGCTGGTGAAAACCTTGCGCAGCAAGGGTTTTGCGGCAGTGATCAGCGGTGCCGGGCCGACCGTCCTGGTGCTCGGCCGGCGCCGGGAGTTGGCGTCGCTGAGCGCCATGCCGATGCCGGGCTTCCGGGAGCAGCAGCTGGGTGTCGGCGGACCGGCGGGCGCGATCGAGACGGGCTCGTGATCACTCGGGCTCGAATGAGATCCGCAATCCACGCAACAGTGCTAGCCTGATACCGCCGACTAGGTGAGAGAAGCTCCCGAGTCGGCGGCGCCTCACACAAGGTCAAGGCGCAGCGCGGACGACGTACGCATACAGCTTTCCGTCACGACGGCTCTCCCAAACCGGTGGCCGCAAAGCTGATGAGGACCCCACGAAAGGCAAATTCGCCCTGGGTGAGCAACATCCTGGGCCAGGGATGGGTCAAGCCCGTTCGAAAGGAATCACGTGACTGACATCGCCGAAATGGCGAGCGCCCCCGTCGACGACGCGGCCGGCGCCCGTCGGCGCAAGGGATCTGGGCTGGATGCCATGCTGTTGCCGGAGCTCAAGCAGCTCGCCAACAGCCTTGGCATCAAGGGTTCTGGCGCCATGCGCAAGAGCCAGCTGATCGCAGCCATCCAGGGCTCGCAACACGCCGGGGCGGCGCCGAGCTCTGCCAACGGCCGCGCGCCGGAGGCCCGCAGCGACCAGCCGAACGAGCGCGCCCAGGACGGGCCACAGCCGCCGCCCGATCCACACCGCAGCGGCAGCGAGACGCCCCGGCAGGAGCGCGGCTGGCAGGACGGCTCGCGCGCGCAGCAGGCCGCACCGGACTCGCAACCGGCTGGCGGTGCAGCCGTCCAGACCGACGAACGGCGCGCGGACCAGGGCTCCGGGTCACCGCAGGCGGTCCCCGGCGGCGATCGCGTCGCGGAGGAGCGCCGGGAGGGCGACGGGCGTGGGGACGGCGACCGGGCCGGGGACGAGCGGCGAGACGGCGAGCGAGCCGACCACGGTCGTGACGGCCAGCCGACCCGCCGGGACCGCCGCCAGAACTACCGGGACAACCGGGACTCCCAGACCGGTCAGCAGAACCAGAACCGCGAGGGGCAGAACAGGGACAACGCCCAGCAGCGGGACAACCAGAACCGGGACTGGGACGAGGAGGGCGGCAACCGCCGGAGCCGTCGGCGGCGCAGCCGTGACCGGCAGAACCGCCGCGGCCGCTCCGGCAGCGGCGGCATGGAGCGCTACGACAGCGAGCCCGTGGTCGCCGAGGACGACGTCCTGGTGCCGACCGCCGGCATCTTGGACGTGCTCGAGAACTACGCCTTCGTCCGGACCAACGGCTACCTGCCGGGCCCGGAGGACGCATACGTCTCGCTGTCCATGGTGAAGAAGTTTGGCCTGCGCAAGGGTGACGTGGTGACCGGCGTGATCCGGACGCCGCGGGAAGGGGAGCGGCGGGAGAAGTTCAACCCGCTGGTTCGGATCGACACGATCAACGGCGTGGACCCCGACCAGGCCCGCAACCGGCCGGAGTTCAGCAAGCTGACCCCGCTCTATCCCCAGGACCGGCTGAAGCTGGAGACCACCCCCAACAACATGATCGGCCGGATCATCGACCTGGTCGCCCCGATCGGCAAGGGCCAGCGCGGGCTGATCGTCTCGCCGTCCAAGGCCGGCAAAACCATGATCATGCAGGCGATCGCGAACGCGATCACGACCAACAACCCCGAGGTCAAGCTGATGGTGGTGCTGGTCGACGAGCGGCCGGAGGAGGTGACGGACTTCCAGCGCGCGGTCAACGGCGAAGTGATCGCCTCGACCTTCGACCGGCCCGCGGACGACCACACCACCGTCGCCGAACTCTCCATCGAACGGGCCAAGCGGCTGGTGGAACTCGGCCACGACGTGGTGATCCTGCTGGACGGCATCACCCGGCTGGGCCGCGCCTACAACATCGCGGCGCCGGCGTCCGGGCGGATCCTGTCCGGCGGCGTCGACTCCGCGGCCCTCTACCCGCCGAAGAAGTTCTTCGGCGCCGCGCGCAACATCGAGGGCGGCGGCTCGCTCACGATCGTGGCGACGGCCTTGATCGAGACCGGCTCGAAGATGGACGAGGTGATCTTCGAGGAGTTCAAGGGCACCGGCAACATGGAGCTGCGGCTGCGCCGGGAGTTCGCCGAGAAGCGGATCTTCCCCGCCATCGACGTGGACGCGTCCAGCACCCGGCGGGAGGAGCTGCTGATGGGTCGGGAGGAGCTGGCGATCGTCTGGAAGCTGCGCCGCGTGCTGTCCGGCCTGGACGGGCTGCAGGCCCTCGAGATGCTGCTCGACCGGCTGCGCAAGACGCAGAGCAACACCGAGTTCCTGGTCGCGATCACCAAGTCGATTCCGGCCTAGCCGGGAATTTTGGCCCTCGGCCTGGTGTTCGGGCACACTGAACCCTTGGTGCCGGTTCACGTCTGAGGCTCTGCGGAGCGGCGACCCGGCGCGACAGAGAAGGAGAAGCACCCATGAAGCCAGACATCCATCCGGCTTACCGCGAGACGCTGGTCACCTGCACCTGCGGCAACACGTTCACCACCCGGAGCACGGCGCCCAACGGCGTGCTGCACGCGGACGTGTGCTCCAACTGCCACCCCTTCTACACCGGCAAGCAGAAGATCCTAGACACCGGTGGCCGGGTGGCGCGGTTCGAGAAGCGGTACGCGGCGCGGCAGCCGGCCAAGAAGGCCGCCAAGTAGCTGAAGTGTCGTGGAGCCTAGGTCTCTCCACATCTCGCGCCGCCCAGACACGCACCTCGCAGCGTTCTCCTCAGGCGCAATATGGCTCGATATCACTCCCTCGTCGGCCTTGCGATGCACGCATCTGAACAACGCGAAATGCGAAGCCACCTAGGCTCCACGACACTCCGCGCCGGGCGCAGGGCGGAGTCCCTGTTCTTGGCGCCTGCCACGTCCGGGGACATGTGAGGGGAGGATCTGTGTTCGAGGCCGCCGAACCGCTGCGCGCCGAGTTCGCGCAGCTCGAGTCGGCGCTGGCCGATCCGGACGTGCACGCAGACCTAGCCAAGGCTCGCCGGACCGGCCGGCGCTACGCCGAGCTGTCGCCGATCGTGCGCGCGCTGGACGAGCACGCCAGGCTCACCGATGATCTTGCCGCGGCCCACGAGCTGGCCGCCGAGGATCCGGCGTTCGCTGCGGAGGCGGCCGAGCTGGACCAGCGGCTGGGCCAGGTCACCGAGCGGCTGACCAGGCTGCTGGCACCGCGCGACCCGAACGACTCCGCCGACGCGCTGATGGAGATCAAGTCCGGCGAGGGCGGCGAGGAGTCGGCGCTGTTCGCGGCCGACCTGCTCAAGATGTACGCCCGCTACGCCGAGTCCCGCGGCTGGAAGGTCGAGGTGCTGGATGCTCAGGAGACCGACCTCGGCGGATACAAGTCGGTGACGATCGCCATCAAATCGAGTGGTGTCGGTGCGGCGGCGGTCGCCGGCGAGCCCGACCAGATGCCCTATGGCGTGCTGAAGTTCGAGGGTGGCGTGCATCGGGTGCAACGGGTCCCGGTCACCGAGTCGCAGGGCCGGGTGCACACGTCGGCCGCCGGCGTGCTGGTGATGCCCGAGGTGGAGGAGACCGAGGTGGAGATCAACGAGGACGATCTCCGGATCGACGTCTACCGCTCGTCGGGGCCCGGCGGCCAGGGCGTGAACACGACCGATTCCGCCGTACGGATCACGCACCTGCCCACCGGCATCGTGGTGTCCTGCCAGAACGAACGTTCCCAGCTGCAGAACCGGGAACAGGCCATGCGCATGCTGCGCGCCCGGCTGACCGCCATGGCCGAGGAAGAGGCCGCCACCGCCGCCTCCGCCGCCCGGCGCAGCCAGGTTCGTACGGTCGACCGCTCCGAGCGCATCCGGACCTACAACTTCCCGGAGAACCGGATCTCCGACCATCGGATCGGCTTCAAGTCATACAGCCTGGACCAGGTGCTGAACGGCGACCTTGGCGCGGTGATCGCCGCGCTGCAGGAGGCCGACACCGCGGAGCGGCTGGCGCAAGCCGGTGCTCCGGCCCGGCTATGATCGAGCTCCGCGCCGGAGGATCCATTCGGCAGGTGCTGGCGGAGGCGGCCGATCGGCTGCGGTCGGCCGGAGTCGAGACCCCGGAGCAGGACGCGCGGCTGCTGCTCGCCCATGCCGCCGGGGCCGAGCCTGGGCGGCTGGCGCTGCTCGAGGACCAGCTCGACGACGTCGCGCTGATGAGGTACCAGGAGCTGGTCGAGCGCAGGGCCGCGCGCGTGCCGGTGCAGCACTTGACCGGCGTCGCCTACTTCCGGCACCTGGAGCTGGCCGTGGGGCCGGGAGTGTTCGTGCCGCGGCCCGAGACCGAGGTGATGGTGGGCTGGGCGATCGATCGGCTCCAGGCCACGGGCAACCCGACGCCACGGGTGGTGGACCTCGGCTCGGGCTCCGGCGCGATCGCGAAGTCGATCTTCATCGAGGTGCCCGGCTCCGAGGTGTACGCGGTCGAGATCTCTGTTGCCGCGGCCGGGTGGGCCGAGCGCAACCTGCGCGACTCGGGAGTTCGGCTGGTGGTCGCCGACATGGCGGGGGCGCTGCCGGAACTGGACGGCACCGTCGACCTGGTGATCGCCAACCCGCCGTACCTGCGGCCGGACGAGCCGGTCGCGCCCGAGGCTGGTGATCATGATCCAGCGGAGGCCCTGTTCGCCGACCGGTCCGGCCTGGAGATGATCAAGGTCGTGATCGCCGCCGCGGCTCGGCTGCTGCGGCCGGGTGGCCTGCTCTGTGTCGAGCACTCCGAGTCTCAGGACGAGTCGGTGCCGGCCTTGATCACCGCAGACGGCGGCTTCGGAACCGTCGAGGACCATGTCGACCTGACCGTCCGGCCGCGGTTTGCGACAGCCACTCGAGCAGGATGAGCGTTCGCCGTGTTCCGCCGCTCCGTACGTCCGGCGGGCTGGCAGGATGGGCCGGGTGAGCACGCCGGACGGCGTCCGGACAGAGGAGCCGGACGAGAGCGCGAAGGGCGGCCCGACGGAGCAGTCGGAGGAGACGTCGCTCGGCCGGCCGGAGACCGGCGCCGGTCAGTTCGACGCTTCCGCCGACCGGGGCTATCAGCTCTTCGACTGCACGACCGGGGACACCGACTACATCGCCGCGGCCGTCGATGCGGCGGGCACCGCGATCGAGCGGGGCGAGTGCATCGTGCTGCCGACCGACACCGTGTACGGCATCGGTGCGGACGCCTTCGACCCGGCCGCCGTGCAGCGGCTGCTGGACGCGAAGGTGCGCGGTCGGGACATGCCGCCACCGGTGCTGATCGGCGAGCCGTCGCTGATCCGGGCGCTGACCATCGACGTGCCGCAACAGGCCAAGGACCTCGTGGCCAGGCACTGGCCCGGCCCGCTCACGGTGATCTGCAAGATGCAGCCCAGCCTGCGGATGGACCTGGGCGACGCCGAGGGAACGATCGCCCTCCGGGTGCCCGACCACGACCTGGCTCGCCAGGTGCTGCGCCGGACCGGCCCGATCGCGGTCAGCAGCGCCAACATTAGCGGCTTGCCGGCCGCGGTCAGCTGCCAGGATGCGGTCGAGCAGCTGGCCGAGTCGGTCGCGGTCTATCTGGACGGGGGAGTGCTGGGCGGCGCCGACTCCGCCCCGTCGACCATCGTCGACTTCACCCGGCGTGCGGACGGCGAGGTGCTGCGCCGCGGCGCACTCAGCGTCGATGTCATCCGTGACACCCTGCCGGACGTGACGGACCTGGTCGAGGAGCCGGACGTCGAGTCCGAGGACGCCGAAGAGCCAGGGGGCGTCGTGTCCGACGACGCCGGGGAGCCCGAGGATCAGGCCGAGCCGCAAGTCCTCGAGGAGCCCGAGGATCAGGCCGAGCCGCAAGTCCTCGAGGAGCCCGAGGATCAGGCCCAGCCCGGCCACATCGTCGACGCGGAGGTGATCGAGGCCGATGTCGTCGCGTCCGATGAGGTCGTCGGCCGGCCGGTGCCGATGCTCGAGGCCAGCCGGACCGATGAGACCGAGGCGGCGGGCAGCACCTCTGGCGAGCGGACCCGTGTGCCGGCAGATCAGCCCGGTGGCCCCGGCACGGGGGGCTGAGTGCGCGAATATCTGCTCGTGCTCGGCGTCGCGGCTGCCGTCACGTACCTGACCAGCGGCCTGTGCCGGCGGCTCGCACTCCGCACGGGCGCGCTGGCCCGGGTCCGGGACCGGGACGTCCACACCATCGACATGCCCTACTTCGGCGGCGTCGCCATGCTGTTCGGCGTCGCTGCCGCGATCCTGCTCGCCTGGCAGCTGCCGTTCCTGGGCCGGCTGCAGACCGTGCACGAGGACTCCCGGGCGGTGCTGGTCGCCGCCGTGGTGATCTGCCTCGTGGGCGTGTTCGACGACATGTTCGAGCTGCCGCCGCTGGCCAAGTTCGCCGGACAGGTGCTGGCCGCCGGCATCGCCGTGGCGCTGGGGATCAAGATGCTCTGGATCCCGCTGCCCGGCCAGACCCTGTCGCTCGACGCGCCAGCCTCGATCGCCATCACCGTGTTCTTCATCGTGCTGTGCTCCAACGCGGTGAACCTGGTCGACGGCCTCGATGGGCTCGCCACCGGTGTGGTCTGCATCGGCGCCTTCGCGTTCTTCGCCTACTCCTACCTGCTGACGGTGACCCAGGACCTGACGCGGGCGACGACCTCGAGCTTGATCACGGTCGCGATCGCGGGCGCCTGCCTCGGCTTCCTGCCGCACAACTTCTTCCCGGCGCGGATGTTCATGGGTGACTCCGGCGCCATGCTGCTCGGTCTGCTCCTGGCCACCTCGACCATCAGCCTGACCGGCCAGATCGACACCTCCGCGCTGGAGGACGGCCGCAGCGGACTGGTGCCGACGGTGCTGCCGCTCGTGCTGCCGCTCGCCATCCTGGCGCTGCCGTTCCTCGACCTCGCGCTGGCCTTCGTCCGGCGCACCTACGCCGGCCGCTGGTGGTTCGTCGCCGACAAGCAGCACCTGCACCACCGGCTGCTGGAACGGGGTCACAGCCAGCGCCGGGCGGTGCTGCTGATGTACATCTGGTCGGCGCTGGTCTCGTTCGGCGTGATCGTGCTGGGCGTCGTCCGGGGCGATCGGCAGTGGACCGTGGTGGCCGTGGTCGGCCTGCTCGCGTTCGTGCTGCTGGTCTTCACCCTCGGCCGGCCGGTCAAGGCCCGGAACCGCGTGCACCGGGGCGAATCCCTGCCCTAGCCAGAACGGACTTCGGGGCACAGCTCCGACCAGCGTGTGCTAGTTTGCACCAACTCAGCGTCCGCGCGAACCCGCGCCGAGGCCCGGCACCCAAGCGGACTTCGGCCGAGCACCAAGGATGGAGCGAGCCGATGACCGTTGATCAGCAGCCGCCCGACCAGCGGTCCGCCGAGCGGGTGCCTGGCCCGAGCATCCACGTCGTCCGCGCCCGGAAGCTGTTGCTCGGCGGCGCCGTCGGCGGCGTCACGGCGGCAGTGCTCTGCCTGGTCGGTTTCGGCATCGGGTACGGGCGGAGCGGGCTGCTCTCCGCCGCGCTGGCCTCGGCGATGGTGCTGTTCTTCTACGGCGTCGGCCAATACGTGATGGTGCTGTTCGCCGATGCCGGTGCCCGCACCCTGCTCGCGGTGTCGATGAGCAGCTACACCGCACGGGTCGTGATTCTCGGCCTGATTCTGTTGCTGTACGACAAATATCGCGACAGTTGGCCCGAGCTGCGCCCGCTGGCCATCTTCGGCACCACCATCGCGGTGGTCGCCGGCTGGCTGATCGTCGAGGTCTTCGTCTTCTCCCGGCTGCGAATCGGGGCGTACGACAACGAATACGTGCCACCGGCCAACTCCCGATCTGCACCGTGACCACCACCCCAAATCACTGCTAGCGTGTGTCACGCCATGAAGGTGCAGGGTGAGCCCCGTCAGGACCAGCCGAGACTGCAAGGGGGCGAGAAAACAGACGGCATGAATCAGGGCATGCGCGTCCTCTCGTACCTGATCTCTGGCGTCGCGGTCTACGGCTTGCTCGGCTGGCTCGGAGATCACTACCTGGGAACGAGCTTCCTCCTGCCGGTCGGCATCGTGCTCGGTGCCGCCCTCGGTGTCTTCGTCATCATCCGGCGCTTCGGCCGGATCGAGGAGGACACCGGACCCGGCAGGGGCAAGCGGTGACTGCTGGCATGATCGGCAGCGCCCCGCGCGCGGCCGAGCGGACGGAGGGAGTGCGATGACCGGGCTGATCATGAGCCTGATTCCACTCGAGGGGTTCGAGGCGCCCGGGGTCCACAGCTTCGACATCCCTCCGCTGTTCAAGGGCGCACCCTGGTTCGACAAGTACATGTTGCAGGCCATCGTCTCGGTGATCTTGGTCCTGGCCTTCTGGCTGATCATGGCCCGGAAGCAGGCGCTGGTGCCGAGCAAGAGCCAGTTCATCGGCGAGACGGCCTACTTCTTCGTCCGCAACACCATCGCCCGCGACATGATCGGCCACGACTTCCGCCGCTACCTGCCGCTGCTGATGGCCATCTTCTCTTTCGTGCTGGTCAACAATCTGTGGGGCATCTTCCCGCTGACGCTGCTGCCGACTGCCTCGCACGTCGGCTGGGCCTACGGCCTCGCGGGCATGGTCTGGTTGATCTACAACGGGGTCGGCATCGCCAAGCACGGATTCTTCGGCTACCTTCGGCACACCGTGCTGCCATCGGGGGTGCCCAAGGCGATGTGGCCCTTGATCATCCCGCTGGAGTTCGCCTCGAACATTCTGGTCCGGCCGATGACGCTGTCCTTGCGACTCTTCGCGAACATGTTCGCCGGTCACCTGCTGGTGCTGGTCTTCGTGCTCGGCGGGGAATACCTGCTGCTACACACCGACTCTCTGGTCAACAAGGCGGCCGGAGTCGTGTCCTGGATATTCAGCATGGCGATCTTCGGCCTGGAGATCTTCGTCCAGTCCCTGCAGGCCTTCATCTTCGCAGTCCTCACCGCGCAGTACATCTCCTCGGCCGCCGCCGAGGAGCATTGACCCACCCATGGTTTCCGCAGCTCAGCGAAACCCCGTTCAGAAAGAAGTGCAATGACTGCATTGGAACTCGTCGGATCGCTCGGCATCGTCGGCTATGGCCTCGGCGCCATCGGACCCGGTATCGGCGTGGGTCTGATCTTCGCCTCGGTCATCCAGGGCACCGCCCGGCAGCCGGAGGCCCGCGGCGCCATGATGGGCACGGCCTGGATCGGGTTCGCCGTGACTGAGGCGCTGGCGATCATCGGCATCGCTCTGGCCTTCGTCTTCGGCGGGTAGTGGTCCGCATGATCACCCACCTCGTCCCGCTGGCGGAGAACCCGCTGTTCCCGGCGCTGCCGGAGATCATCGCCTCGGTGGTCTTCGCGCTGCTCCTGACAGTGATCATCTGGAAGTTCGTCGTGCCACGCTTCGAGGCCACGTACGCCGAGCGGACCGCGGCGATCCAGGGCGGCATCGAGAAGGCGGAGAAGGCACAGGAGGCCGCCGAAGCGGCGCTGCAGGAATACCAGGCACAGCTGGCGCAAGCGCGTACGGAGGCGGCGAAGATCCGGGAGGACGCCAAGACCCAGGGCGCTCAGGTTCTGGCCGAGATGCGTGAGCAGGCCCAGGCCGAGTCGAACCGGATCCGCACGGCGGCACAGGCTCAGCTCGAGGCGGAGCGGACCCAGGTGATGACCCAGCTGCGCGGCGAGATCGGCGGGTTGGCGACCACGCTGGCGAGCCGGATCGTCGGTGAGTCTCTGGCCGAGGACGAGCGTGCCCGCCGTACGGTCGACCGCTTCCTGGCCGACCTCGAGGAGACCGGTGAACCGGCCTCGGCAGGCACGGCATGAGCGCCACCCCACAAAATCGCTCCGCTGCGCTCCACGATTTCGCGGGGGCCCCGGCATGAGCGCCACCCCACAAAATCGCTCCGCTGCGCTCCACGATTTCGCGGGGGCCCCGGCATGAGCGCCTCCGACGCCCGGTTGGGCGCGCTGGACAAGGTCCTCGACGGGGCCAGGGTCGACGAGAACTTCGCCGCCGACCTGTTCGCCGTCGTCGACGCGCTGTCCGGCTCGCCGACCCTGCGCCGTGCGCTGACCGACCCCGGCACGCCCGAGGGCGCCCGGCAGGCCCTGGTCCGTGGGCTGCTGAAGGACAAGGTCTCCCAGCCGGTGATCGACCTCGTGGCCGAGGGGGCCGCGATGCGCTGGAGCGGCGGCCGTACGTTCGCGGCGGCGCTGGAGCGGCAGGCGGTCCGCTCCCAGTTGATCCTCGCGGAGGGGGCCGGGCAGCTGGACGAGACCGAGGACGAGCTGTTCCGGTTCGCCCGGCTGGTGGAGTCCAACCCCGGACTGCGCAACGCGCTCGGCGACCGTACGGTCGGCCTGACCGCCCGGCAGAAGCTGGTCGAGGACCTGCTGACGGGCAAGGCGACGTCGGCGAGCGTGGCCCTGGCCAAGCGGGCGGTGCTGGCCCGGGAACGCACGTTCGGCCACACCATCGAGGGCTACGTCAACCTGGCGGCGGCGCAGAAGAACCGCGTCATCGCGACCGTGCGAGTGGCCCGGCCGATGACCGAGGAGCAGCGGCAGCGGCTCCGCCGATCGCTGAGCAGGCAGGTGGGCAGCGACGTCGTGCTGCAGGAGGTCGTCGACGAAGCGGTCCTGGGCGGGGTCCGGGTCGAGCTCGGCAACGAGGTGATCGAGGGCACCGTCGCCGGCCGGTTGAACGAGGCGCGAAGACTTTTCTCCTAGAGCATTCCCATATTCACGCAGGCATCGAGAGACGAGAGCAGGGACTAAGGCGATGGCAGAACTCACGATTCGTCCCGAAGAGATCCGGGACGCGCTGGACAAGTTCGTCCGGGAGTACACGCCCGACACAACGACCCGTGAGGAGGTCGGCACCGTCGTCACCTCCGGTGACGGCATCGCCCGGGTCGAGGGCCTGCCGTCGGCGATGGCGAACGAGCTGCTCGAGTTCGAGAACGGCACGCTCGGTATCGCCTTGAACCTCGACGTGCGCGAGATCGGCGTCGTGGTGATGGGTGAGTCGGAGGGGATCGAGGAGGGTCAGACCGTCCGGCGGACCGGCGACATCCTCTCGGTGCCCGTCGGCGACGGCTATCTCGGCCGGGTGGTGGACGCCCTGGCGAACCCGATCGACGGTCTCGGCGAGATCACCAACATGGACGAGAGGCGGCCCCTCGAGCTGCAGGCCGCCGGCGTGATGGACCGGCAGGGCGTGAACGAGCCGCTGCAGACAGGGATCAAGGCGATCGACTCGATGACGCCGATCGGCCGGGGCCAGCGACAGTTGATCATCGGCGACCGCAAGACGGGCAAGACCGCGATCGCGGTCGACACGATCATCAACCAGCGGGAGTTCTGGGCCACCGGCGACCCGAAGCAGCAAGTGCGCTGCATCTACGTCGCCATCGGCCAGAAGGGCTCCACCATCGCCTCGGTCCGCGGTGCGCTGGAGGACGCGGGAGCGATGGAGTACACCACCATCGTCGCCGCGCCGGCGTCCGACCCGGCCGGCTACAAGTACGTGGCCCCCTACACCGGCTCGGCCATCGGCCAGCACTGGATGTACCAGGGCAAGCATGTGTTGATCGTCTTCGACGACCTGACCAAGCAGGCCGAGGCCTACCGGGCGATGTCGCTGCTGCTGCGCCGTCCGCCCGGCCGCGAGGCGTACCCGGGCGACGTGTTCTACCTGCACAGCAGGCTGCTCGAGCGCTGCGCCAAGCTTTCCGACGAGCTGGGCGCGGGTTCGATGACCGGGCTGCCGATCATCGAGACCAAGGCCAACGACGTCTCGGCCTACATTCCGACGAACGTGATCTCGATCACCGACGGCCAGATCTTCCTGCAGTCCGACCTGTTCAACGCCAACCAGCGGCCGGCCATCGACGTGGGCATTTCGGTGTCCCGGGTCGGCGGTGCCGCGCAGATCAAGGCGATGAAGAACGTCTCCGGCTCGCTGAAGATCAACTTGGCGCAGTACCGGGACATGCAGGCCTTCGCGATGTTCGCCTCCGATCTTGATGCCACGACCCGGCGGCAGCTTGATCGCGGCGGCCGGCTGATGGAGCTGCTGCGGCAGCCGCAGTACTCGCCGTATCCGGTGGAGGAGCAGGTCGTGTCGGTCTGGGCCGGCATCAACGGCCAATTCGACGAAGTGCCTCTGGACGACGTGCTGCGCTTCGAGCAGGAGCTGCTCGACCACCTGCGACACAACGGCAGCGTGCTGACCAACATCAAGGAGACCAAGACCTTCGACGACGACACGGCAGCCGCGCTGACCGAGCAGATCAAGGAGTTCAAGAAGGGCTTCCAGACCTCGTCCGGCAAGCTGCTCGCCGGCCGGGAGGAGCACGTCGCGCTCCAGGACGAGGACGTGACGCAGGAGAAGATCGTCAAGCAGAAGCGTGGATAGCCAGCCGATGATCATCGGGCAACGGGAGGTGAGAAGTGCCAGCAAGTTTGCGTGAGCTCCGGCAGCGCCGGGCCTCGGTATCGACCATCAAGAAGGTCACCCGGGCCATGGAGCTGATCGCGGCCTCTCGGATCATCAAGGCGCAGCAGCGGGCGCAGGCGGCGACGCCGTACGCCCGCGAGCTGACTCGGGCGGTGTCCGCGGTGGCGACCTTCTCCAACGTGGAGCACCCGCTGACCACCGAGGCGGAGAACCCGCGCCGCGCGGCGATGCTGTTGATCACCTCCGACCGCGGCCTGGCCGGCGCCTACTCCTCGTCGGTGATCAAGGGCGGCGAGCAGCTGCAGCAGAAGCTGCGGGACGAGGGCAAGGACGTGCTGCCCTTCCTGGCGGGCCGCAAAGCGGCGGCGTACTACACCTTCCGCCGCCGCGAGGTCGCCGCCAAGTGGGAGGGCTTCTCCGACGCGCCGACCTACGCTCATGCCCGGGAGATCTCCGACTCGCTGATCGAGTCGTTCCTGAAGCCGTACGAGGAGGGCGGGGTGGACGAGATCCACGTCGTCTACACCCGCTTCATCTCGATGCTGACCCAGGTGCCCGACGTGATTCGGTTGATCCCGCTCGAGGTCGTCGAGGGGACAACGCCGCCGGCGCCGGACGAGCTGTTGCCGCTGTACGAGTTCGAGCCGGATGCGGCGACCGTGCTGGACGAGCTGCTGCCGCTCTATGTGGCCAGCCGGATCCAGTACTGCCTGCTCCAGGCGGCCGCCTCCGAGCTGGCCAGCCGGCAGAAGGCGATGAAGTCCGCGACGGACAACGCCCAGCAGCTGATCGAGCGGCTGACCCGGGATGCCAACCAGGCCCGGCAGGCCGAGATCACCCAGGAGATCTCCGAGATCGTCGGCGGCGCCAGCGCGCTCGCCGAGGCGTCGGCAGGTGCCGACTGATGAGCCTGCTTCCCGAGTGGCAGCCGCGCCAGAACAGCCCCGGCGAGTCGCCTCGCCGCGTGCCGTCTTCGGAGCGGGACAACCCGCACCCGACCCAACACCAGCCACCCGTACGACGTACGGCCAGACGCGAACAGGGAACGACATGACCGCAACGGTTGAAGAGCAGAACACCGAGGCCACCGGCGGTGGCGTAGGCCGCGTGTCCCGGGTCATCGGCCCGGTGGTGGACGTCGAGTTCCCGATCGACCAGATGCCGGACATCTACAACGCGCTGCTGGTCGACACGACGGTCAACGGCGTCACCAGGACCATGACCATGGAGGTCGAGCTGCACATCGGCGACAACATGGTCCGAGCCATCGCGCTGAAGCCGACCGACGGCATGCAGCGCGGGGCGCCGGTCCGCGACACCGGAGCGCCAATCTCCGTACCGGTCGGCGACATCACCAAGGGCCATGTCTGGAACACCACCGGTGACGTGCTCGACGCCGATCCGGCCACCATCGAGATCAAGGAGATCGAGGGCGCGTCCAACGGCCGCTGGCCGATCCACCGGTCGGCGCCGAAGTTCGACCAGCTTGAATCCAAGACCGAGATGCTGGAGACCGGCATCAAGGTGCTCGACCTGCTCACCCCGTACGTGACCGGCGGGAAGATCGGCCTCTTCGGCGGCGCCGGTGTGGGCAAGACGGTGCTGATCCAGGAGATGATCTACCGGATCGCGCACAACTTCGGCGGCACCTCGGTCTTCGCCGGCGTGGGGGAGCGGACCCGTGAGGGCAACGACCTGATCCACGAGATGGACGAGGCGGGAGTCTTCGGCGACACTGCGCTGGTGTTCGGCCAGATGGACGAGCCGCCGGGCACCCGGCTCCGGGTTGCGCTGTCGGCGCTGACCATGGCCGAGTACTTCCGTGATGTGCAGAACCAGGACGTGCTGCTGTTCATCGACAACATCTTCCGGTTCACCCAGGCGGGTTCGGAGGTCTCGACGCTGCTCGGCCGGATGCCGTCCGCGGTGGGCTACCAGCCCAACCTGGCCGACGAGATGGGCCAGCTGCAGGAGCGGATCACCTCGACCCGGGGCCACTCGATCACCTCGATGCAGGCGATCTACGTGCCCGCGGACGACTACACCGACCCCGCGCCGGCGACGACGTTCGCGCACCTCGACGCCACGACCGAGCTGTCCCGGGAGATCGCCTCCCGCGGCCTCTACCCGGCGGTGGACCCACTGAGCTCGACCAGCCGGATCCTCGACCCGCAGTTCGTCGGCCGGCACCACTACGACGTGGCTGTCCGGGTCAAGCAGATCCTGCAGCGGAATAAGGAGCTGCAGGACATCATCGCGATCCTCGGCGTCGACGAGTTGTCCGAAGAGGACAAGATCATCGTCAACCGGGCGCGGCGGATCCAGCAGTTCCTGTCGCAGAACACCTACATGGCGACCAAGTTCACCAACATCCCGGGCTCGACGGTGCCGCTGAGCCAGACCATCGAGTCGTTCGAGATGATCTGCGAGGGCAAGGTCGACAACATCGCCGAGCAGGCCTTCTTCAACGTCGGCGGCATGGACGACGTGGAGCGGCGCTGGTCGGAGCTGCAGAAGGAAGGCTGATTCTCATGGCCGCTGGCCCGGAGCCCGCGGCATGACCGCCGGTGGATCCTGGGAGCAGGAGGGCTGAGACATGGCAGAGCCGATGCAGGTGGAGGTCGTCTGCGCCGACCGCGTCGTGTGGTCGGGCAAGTCGTCCAACATCATCGCGAAGACGGTCGAGGGCGACATCGGCATCCTGCCGGGCCACGAGCCGGTGCTGGCCGTGCTCGTGCCGAGCGCGGTGGAGATCTTCAGCGAGGACGGCCCACGGGAGATCGTCGCGGTGGACGGCGGCTTCATCTCGGTCTCCCAGGGCCGGGTCTCGATCCTGAGCGAGTATGCGCGGATGGCCAACGAGGTCAGCGTGAGTCAGGCCGAGAAGGAGCTCGCCGAGGCGCAGAAGGTGCTCGACTCGGGCGACTTCACCGAGGAGGATCGCCAGCACTTCCTCCGAGCGACCGCACAACTGCGTGCGGCCGAAAAGGCCCAGTAAGCAGTACGCGGTAGCCGGCTGGGGTATGGGGCAAGCATCATGCCGGGCTGGTTGGGCATCATCGAGATCCTGTTCGCGGTTGCGATCTGCATCGCGGCGGTCCTCACGCTGCTCGCCGCCCGGCGTCGCTGGCTGGCCCGGCTCGGCGGCACGTTCGAGTGCAGCCTCCGGCTGCGGACCACGACGCCGGGCAGTGGCTGGGTGCTCGGACTCGCCCGCTACAGCGACGAGATCCTGGAATGGTTTCGGTTCTTCTCCTTCGCCCTGCGGCCACGTAAGACCTTCGAGCGCCAGCACCTCCGGGTCCTCGACTACCGGCAGCCCGACCCGGTCGAGGCCGTCTCGCTCTACGCCGACCAGCGCGTCGTACGGATCGAGGTGGGCGAGCCGCCGGAGACGGAGGAGTGGGACCTGGCCATGAGCCCCGGCTCACTCACGGGCCTGCTCAGCTGGCTGGAGGCCGCACCCCCCGGCCTGATCCGCTACTAGGTGCCGGGTGCGCAGCGACTCCCCCCGGGCTCACCTGCCACCGTCACTGTGCGCTAAAGCACCCGGTCCTCGGCGTGCCTTGGCGCACACTCATGGACTGCCCGGGGGCGATCACCGAGCGCGCTCAGAGGGCCCGTCCGCCGATGGCCCTGGATCGCGCTCTATTCCTTCGTCTACTTCGTCGCGAAGGCGGCGTCGAAGGCTGCCGTCGGGGGCGTGAGGGCGTTCAGGCCGCGGATGAAGTCCAGCGCCTCGGGGGCGCCGTCGAGCCGGTCCATGCCGGCGTCCTCCCACTCGATGGAGATCGGACCGGCGTAGCCGATGTGGTTGAGCATCCGGAAGATGTTCTCCCAGTTCGTATCGCCGTGGCCGGTGGAGATGAAGTCCCAGCCACGACGGGGGTCCGCCCACGGCAGGTGTGAGGAGAGCCGGCCATTGCGGCCGTTGCTCATCCGCACCTTCGTGTCCTTGCAGTCCACGTGGTAGATCCGGTCCTTGAAGTCCCACAGGAAGCCCACGTAGTCCAGGTCCTGCCAGACCATGTGGGACGGGTCGTAGTTGAGCCCGAAACCCGGGCGGTGGCCGATGGCGTCGAGCGTGGCGACGGTGGTCCAGTAGTCGTAGGCGATCTCGCTCGGGTGCACCTCGTGGGCGAACCGGACACCGACCTCGTCGAACACGTCGATGATCGGGTTCCAGCGGTCGGCGAAGTCGTTGTAGCCGGCCTGAATCACCTCCTCCGACACCGGCGGGAACATGGCGACGTAGTGCCAGGTGGCCGAGCCGGTGAACCCGACGACGGTGTCCACGCCGAAGGCAGCGGCTGCGCGGGCGGTGGTCTTCATCTCCTCGGCCGCCCGCTGCCGTACGCCCTCGGGATCTCCGTCGCCCCAGACTCGCGGGTTGACCATGTTCTTGTACCGGTCGTCGATGATCGCCTCGCACACCGCCTGGCCGTTCAGGTGGTTCGAGATCGCCCAACAGCCGAGCCCGTGCTTCTCCAGCAGGTCTCGCCGCCCCTGCAGGTAGCCGTCGTCCTCGGCAGCCTTGGCTACGTCGAAATGGTCACCCCAGCACGCGATCTCCAACCCGTCGTAGCCCCACTCGCCCGCCAGTCGGCACACCTCCTCGAACGGTAGGTCCGCCCACTGGCCGGTGAACAGGGTCACCGGCCGCGGTTGCTGCGGCTGCGCCTTCCCGGTGGCTTCGCTCATCGCGGTCTCGGTCACGGTGCTCCTCCTGGTCGATGTGCAGAGTAGAGAGCGTCGTCAGGTGCCCGGGCGGTCGGTGCTGGGCGTGCCTGAGCCGGGTGTCGCGCCGTTGCCGCGGGATGCACCGCGGTCGCCCCCAGGGATCCAGAGCACGTCGCCTTCGGCGCCGTTGATCACCCGGGTCAGGATGAACAGCAGATCGGACAACCGGTTGAGGTAGGTGATCGCCAGCGGGTTCACCCCGCCCGGCCGGTCGTCGCCGGCCGGCTCGGTGCCGTAGCGCTGCGCGGCGTGCCAGGCGGCCCGCTCGGCGCGCCGAACCACCGTACGGGCGACGTGCAGCTGCGCAGCGGCAAGCGCTCCGCCGGGCAGGATGAACGAGGTGAGCGTCGGCAACGGGTCACCGAAGGCGTCGCACCAGCCCTCCAGCCGGTCGATCGCGGCCTGCTCGATCCGCAGCTCGGGTGAGCCATCGGCGGGCTTGAGCGGGTTGCTCAGGTCGGCGCCGAGGTCGAACAGCTCGTTCTGGACCGTGCGCAGCACGGTGGCGACCTCCGCCGGGACACCGCTCGCCAGCGCGACGCCGATCGCCGAGTTGGCCTCGTCCACGTCCCCGTACGCCTCGACCCGCGGATCGGTCTTCGCCGTCACCGACATGTCCGACAGCCGGGTCCGGCCGCCGTCCCCGGTCCGGGTGTAGATGCGGGTCAGCCGGACCATGTACTCACCCTATTCAGCCCGGCCCACCGCAGTCCCGGTAGGTGGCCCGGTCGCTGTCGGGAACCAACGTGGACGGTCGTTGCCCGTACGGTGATCCGGCTGCAACCGGCGCAGAGTGTCGGGAGCGAACGTGTACGTTCGCTCCCGACATGGGGAGCGCGTGGCGGCGGGACACGCGGGTCGCGGGTCCAGGAGCGACCGGTCGGAGTCCCTACAGTGAGTGGGTGCGCAGGCCGTGCGGACGCCGCTGGGCGGTGGTGCTGGCGACGGTCGTGCTGGTCGGCGGCTGCGCGCCGGGTTCGGACGTGTTCGGCGGCGGCTCGTCCATGCCGCACGGGACCAGCTCAGCCGGTCCCGCAAGCTCCCCGAGCCACAACGGCTCGGCCGGCCCGACCACCTCCGCGGGCTCGACGGGGGCTGCGACCGCCGACCCGGAATCGACGACCACCTGCGAGTACGTCCAGACCGGTGTCGCGGCGCGGCCGGTCCAGCTGCCGAGCGCCACCGGCGTGCCGACGACCGGCACCGTGACGTACGTGCTCACGATGACCAACGGCGCGGTCCGGCTGCGACTGGACCGGACCAAGGCGCCGTGCACGGTGCATTCCTTCGAGTCGCTGGCCGACCAGGGGTTCTTCACCGCGACCCGGTGCCAGCGGCTGGTGGACAAGGCGTTCTTCATCCTGCAGTGCGGCGACCCGTCGGGGACCGGCACGGGCGGGCCTGGCTACTCCTTCGCCAGCGAGACCGACGGCACCGAGTCCTACACCAAGGGCGTCGTCGCGATGGCCAATAGCGGGCACAACCTGAACGGGTCGCAGTTCTTCCTGGTCTGGGACGACTCCACCTCGCTCGACCGCGACGGCGGTTACACGATCTTCGGCACGATCGACGCCGCCTCGATCGCGGTGGTCGCCTCGATGGCCGCCGAGGGCCAGGACGGCACGGACCCGCGGGGCGGCGGGCGACCGAACAACCGCTGCGAGATCACCCGGGTGACACGCAGCTGACCCGGCTCAGCGCCGTACGGTCGCGGGACGGCTCGCGGTCCGGACGCCCATCAGCAGGGCGAGCAGCACCGGGAACTCCAGATAGGCGTGATAGGTCGCGATCGCGCCGTAGAGGGCCCGGCCCTGGAAGTAGTCGCTGACGAAGAGCACGGCCAGGAAGGCACCGCCGACGATGCCAACCAGCCAGGCTCGGCGGCCCCGCAACCAGGGCACCCGGGCGTCGAAGCTCGCCGCCGCATCTGGTGCGAACTTGGGCAGGAAGCCCACCCAGACCACGTAGTGCATGGTCTGCAGGAAGGCGAACACGACCAGGAACCGCAGGCCCAGCAGGGCGCCGGCATCGGGTGGGGCGGCCGAGGCGATCACCCGGCTGCCGTCGCCAACGAACCTGGCGGCGATGCCGGGAGCGGCCGACAGCCAGCGGTCGAAGGCGCCGGCCAGGATGAGCAGCGGCAGCGCCACGATCCACAGCAGCTGGCTGAGCCGGAAGGCGAGTCGTCCCCGGACGGAGGGGATCCGCCCGGCCCAGTCCCAGAGGAAGATCAGCGGCACCAGGTTGTGCAGGTGGGCGAGCACGACGAAGTGGTAGCCGGGTGCGGAGAACGAGGCGAATGCGGCGACGCCGAGCACGGCGAGACCCGCCAGCCGCCAGGCGTCGCGCAGGCCGATCCAGCAGCCGGCGGCCAGGATCAGGTAGCCGATGCCGATCTCGGCAGCGCGGGCCGGTCCCGGCCAGTAGCCGGCGGCCAGCCGGCACAGGGCGATCCCGGTGGTCAGGACGAGCAGCAGCCGCAGGAAGCGGCCCGTGAGCAAGCCGGCGAACCGGCCCGCGACGTAGCGGATCTCCAGCACGTTGTGCAGCACGCCGAAGGCGATCAGGCCGAGGACCGTCGTCGTCAGCGGTGCGCGCAGCGCAACCAACAGCGACAGCGCCGCGGCGGTGCAGATGAGTCCCACGAGCAGCCGTACAGGGGCCAGACTGGTGGTCGTGCTGTCACCCGGCTCGCCGCTGCTGGTGTGGGAGGGTTTCCCGGTCGCGTTCGTGCTGACCTGCGTCATCGAGATCCCGGCCTATCTCGGCGCATTCAGCGCACTCGGCTGGATCCGCCCCGGGCGCGGCCCGCTCAGCGTACGCTCGGCCCTCGCGTTGGCGGTCGCGGTCAACCTGGTGACCCATCCGCCGCTGTGGGCGTTCGCACTCCGGTCCGGCACGGCATCGGCGCGGACGTTGCTGGCCGAGCTCGTGGTCGCGATCGTGGAGGGCCTGCTGATCTTCGCCGTCGTACGGCGTCGCGGCCCGTATCCGGAGACCTGGTCCAACCGGCTCAGCTGGTCGATGATGGTCGCGGTCGGGGTGAACACCCTCTCGCTGCTCGTCGGCCTGCTCGTGATGCCGGTGCTCACCGGCGGGGCCGCGGTCGCTGCCTGAGCACGAGCATCATCAGCACGATCAGGCCGAGCCCGAAGAAGCCACCGATCAGGTAGGTCGGGAAGCCGTGGAACACCGCCGGGTGGCCGGCGGGAGTCGGGCTGGGCGGCGGCGGGACATCCAGGGCCACGAGGTAGGCGACCAGCCGGGCGAGCGTCACTGGCGCCGGTTCCTCAGGTAGCGCAGCACGATCACGAGCGCGACCGCGACCAGGACGGCCAGCAGCACGATGATCACCAGCGGCGCGTAGATCACTGGCTGCGGCGCCACGTCCAGCGCCGGGGAGCCGACGAGTGAGGGAGCTGGCGGCATGGTCAGAACGTTAACCCAGGAAGCGCCGCAGGATGGCCAGGAAGACCTCCGGCTGCTCGCTGTGCACCCAGTGCCCGGCGTTCTTGACGGTGACCAGCCGGACGCGCGGGAACAACGTGCGCATGAGGTCTGCGTACTCGGGGCGGATGTAGTCGGAGTTGGCGCCGGCGACCCAGAGCACCGGTCCCTCGTACGGCGGTGCGTCGATGTCCGGCCAGTCGCCCACCTCGTCCATGACCCTGCTCAGCAGGTCCAGGTTGAGCTGCCAGCGCCAACCATGACCACCCGGCGCCTTGTCCCGGCGGAGGTTTTGCAGCAGGAAAGACCGGATGACGGGATCCGGTTCGTAGGGCTGAAGTGCGGCGTCGGCCGTGGCTCGGTCGGGCAGGTCCTGCAGACCCAGGGAGCGCATGCCGGCGACGTAGGAGACGAAGGACGACCGGCGCGGATAGTCGACGGGGGAGACGTCGACCACACACAGTCGCTCCACGAGCTCGGGCCGGGTCAGGGCCACCAGCATGGCGACCTTCCCGCCCATGGAGTGACCAACGAGCTTCGCCGGATCGGCCGATCGGGTGGCCAGCAGGTCCGCGATCTGCGCCGCCATGTCGGGATAGGAGAACCGTTCGGTCCACCCCGACCGTCCATGGTTGGGCAGGTCCACCAGCAGGACCCGGGAGTGGTCGGCGAGGCTCTTCGCGATGGTGGTCCAGTTCCTGCCCTGACCGAACAGGCCGTGCAGGAACGCGACTCGTGGGCCGGACTCGCCGTGCTCGGTGACATGCAGGTGACCGGACGCTGCCCTCGTCGGTGGCGGCTGCCCGCCGGGGGTCGTGCTCACCGCGGCCGCTGGCTGCCAGGCGCGGAGGCGTCTCGCCGTGCAGTGGTCACGCGGCCAAGTCTCCCAGGTGCGGGATTGAGGCACGGTAGGTTGTCCGGGTGCGCTTGGTGATCGCCCGCTGCCAGGTCGACTACGCCGGGCGGCTGAGCGCGCACCTGCCGATGGCCAAGCGGCTGATCTTGATCAAGTCCGACGGCTCGGTCTCGATCCATGCCGACGACCGGGCGTACAAGCCGCTGAACTGGATGAGCCCGCCCTGCAGCCTGATCGTGCACGACTCAGCCGCCGAGCCCGGCTCCGGTGCGCCGGCGGTCGTCTGGGAGGTGGTGGGGCGCGACGGCGACAGCCTGCTGATCACGATCCAGGAGGTCTACCTGGACTCGACCCATGAGCTGGGCATCGACCCGGGGCTGCAGAAGGACGGCGTCGAGGCGCACCTGCAGGCCCTGCTCGCCGAGCATCCCGAGACACTCGGGCCTGGCTTGTCGCTGGTCCGGCGCGAGCACCTGACCCCGATCGGGCCGGTGGACCTGCTCTGCCGGGATTCGGCGGGAGGCTACGTCGCGGTCGAGGTCAAGCGCCGGGGCGAGATCGACGGGGTCGAGCAGCTCAGCCGCTATCTGGAGCTGATGCGGCGCGACCCGCTGCTCGGCGGCGTCCGCGGCATCTTCGCCGCCCAGCAGATCAAGCCGCAGGCTCGGCTGCTCGCCACCGACCGGGGCATTCATTGCGTCACGGTCGACTACGACGCGCTGCGCGGCCTGGACGACCCAGCCGACCGATTGTTCTAACGCCATCTGCGAGCCTCGAGAGACATGTGAACGAACCGGCCCATTCGCGTTCCGGGGGATCGCGCGGCTCCACCTCGGGGGTGCGGGGGTCGCCCCCGCACGAACTGGGTCGATTGAGTGAGCGGAGACCGCCTGCGAGCGCAGCGAGCGTTGTTGAGGCGGGCTTTGCGAACGATTGAGGAAGGCAGAGTCCCTGAGCGCGGTCGCGCGAACGGGCCGCAAAAAAGGGGGTGCGCGCCCACTGGAAATTGCCCTCAACCGCCCCCTGGCCAGCCGTTCCCCGGAGCCAACCCCCGGGAATGAACCCGTCCGTGCTGCGGGCAAGGACAATTCCCAGCGGACTACCCCTGGGCGGAGTGCGCCAGCTCCCGGGCTTCCCCGGCCGGGACGTCGTCGTCCGAGGTCGGGGCGTCCTGAGCCGGCGCCGGATCGCCGGCCGGTGACGCGTCGCCGGCCGGCGGGGTCTGATGATCAGCAGTGGAGTCGTCGTCCCCGGCCGTATCGGCAGCCGTCTCGGCTGGGGCGTCGGACTCGTCGTCATCGGCGGGATCCGCCGGGTCTGCCTGGGTGGACTCCGACACCGGTTCGGCCCCGAGCAGTGCCCGCTCTTCCTCGTCCAGGTCCGGCGGGTCGGCGAACTCGAGTTCGGGGACGTCGGGCAGCTTCTCGGCGGTCTCGACGGCGAGTGCGCTCAGCGAGGTCAGCTGGCTCAGCATCGCGTGCTTGCGGCGGTTGAGCAGCTCCTGCTCCTGGCGCATCTGCCGCCGGCGCCAGGCGTACTCCTGGCGAGCCCGTTCGTCGATGGTGGTGGCCTGCTGCCTGGCCCGCTCGACGATCGCCTCGGCTTCCTTCAGCGACGCGAGCCTGACCTGCTCCGCCTCGGCCAGCGACTCGGTTCGCAGCCGCTCCGCCTCGACCGCCTCGGTCGTCAGGTGCTCGGCCGAGGTCTTGTTGAACTCCGTCGCCTCGCTCAACAGCCGCTGCGCGGTCTCGGTGGCCTCGGCGCTGGCCTGCTTGAGCTCGGCCAGCAGCTTGGTGCGCTCCTCGGCCAGCTGCTGGCGTACGGTCGCCGCCTCCTTCTGCGCCGCGCCCACCACCGATTGTGCTTCCAGCGTGGCCGCCTGCACCCTGGCTTCGGCCGTCTGCCGAGCCTGCTCCCGTACGGCGTCTGCCTCGAGCCGAGCGGCCGTGATCAGTTGCTGCGACTCGGTCCGGACCTTGTCCAGGATGGTCACGGAGTCCTGCTCGGCCTGCCGCCGCAGGTTGGCGATCTCGGTCAGGCTCGCGGTCTTGAGATCCGCCAGCTGCGAGGTGGCGTACTCCCGGAGGCGCTCGGCGTCGGCCTCGCCCTGAGCCACCAGCCGATCGGCCTCGTGGTGCGCCCGCTGGGTGACCTCGAGAGCCTGCTCCTCTGCGATCCGGAGCAGGTCGCGGGCACGATCGCCCAGGCTGGAGAAGTCGACCTGGCGCCCGCGGCTGCCTGCTTGGGTCAGCGCTTCGGTCAGCCGCCGGTTCTCCCCGGTCAGCTCCAGGTTGGCCTGGCGGAGTGACGCCAGCTGCTCGTGCGTCTCCAGCGCGTACTCATCGACGGCCCTGATCTCGTAGCCGTGCCGGGAGCGCGGGAAGTTGGGCTGAGACTCGACGGGTCGGGGGAAGTGCTGCATGTGAAGCTCCCTTGGGATGCCAAGACCCCGAGTCATTCGTCAGCGTAGCTGACGCGCCGGGGTCATGGCCATGCGGCACGGCGGGCCGATTTCAGCGCGTTTTGGGGTGGCTCGTCGCCTCGAAGAACCACCTACGCCAGGGTGGCCGGCGGGCTAGTCTCTCTTGCCCTCACTCGCCTTGTTCGGCAAGTGGCCGGTGCCGGCCGGCTTGTCCGAGGCCGCCACCAGCACGGTGGCGTCACCGTCCACATCGACGTCCTCGACGTCGCTCTTGCCGCCGGCCGTGCCCTCGCCCTTCGCCGAGCCGTTGGGCCTGGCCGGCTGCTTGTTCTTGCCCTGGTCCGGGGGCAGCGACGGGGACAGGCTGTCCGGTCGCAGCACGGTGTGGTCCTCAGTGTCCAGCTCCGAGGGATCCTCCAGGTCGGGGAAGGAGTGGGCGGTCTCCTCGGCCAGCGCCGAGAGGCTGGCCAGCTGGCTGAGCACGGCCTTCTTGCGCTCGTGCAGCAGCTCGGTCTCCCGGCGCAGCTGCTGCTTGCGCCACGCGAACTCCTGCTGGGTGCGCTCGTTGATCGCCGCCGCCTGCCGCTTGGCGGTCGCGATCCGGTCCTCGGACTCCTTGATCGCCGCCTGCTTCATCTGCTCGGCCTCCGCCAGCGCCTCGGACCTCACCCGCGCGGCCTCTGCCATGTCGGACTCGAGCCGGCGCCCCGACTCCTCGTGATGCTTGGTCGCCTCCGCGAGCATGGCCGCGGTCTTCCTGCTGGCCTCCTCGTGCATGCCGCGGAGCTGTCCCGCTGCCGTTTCCCGATCGGCTGCGATCTGCTGCCGCGCGTCGGCCGCTTCCCGCTCGACGGTGCGACGGAGGTTCTCGGTGTCGAGGTGCGCGTTCTGCCGGATGGTCTGAGCTTCGTGCTCGGCCTCGCGGCGCTCGGACTCCGCCTGCCGGCGGGCCGCTGCGACCAGCGCCTCCGCCTCGGCCTTGGCCTTGTCGACCTGGCCCTTGATGTCCTCGTGCAACTTGGCCCGCAGATGGTCCAGCTCGGCCATGCCGCCGGTCTTCAGGGTGTCGCCCTCGCGGGCCGCGTGCTGACGGACCGCGTCGGCCTCGCGGCGTGCGGACTCCTTGAGCTTGGCGACCTCGACGGTCGCCTTCTCCACCATCTCCCGCGCCTGCTCCTGGGCCAGCCGCAGGATGTCGTTGGCCCGACCGCCGACGCCGGCGTAGTCGACCTCACCGCTCCGGCCCGAATCCCGTAGCTGATCTTGCAGCGTAGTCACCTGCTGCTCGAGCGCCGCGGCGTGTCGGCGCGACTGCACCACGCTGGCCTCGAGCGTACGGACGTAGTCGTCGACCGCCGTCCGGTCGTAACCACGCAGCGATGTCGGGAAGTTCCCGACCGCGCTCGCTGTGTCATCGAATAGACCTAGGCCGTTGTCGTCCTGTGCACTCACTTGCTCGTCCTCTCCATCACTCGCGCGCCCTGGTTTGAACGCCCCCGTTTAGCCGTGCCGCCGATCTGCAACGGCTGCCTCGACCAGTTCGATCAAGATGCCGCCAGTGTCCTTGGGATGGATGAAATTGATCCGGGAGCCACGGGTACCTGCCTTGGCTGAATCATAAAGCAGCCGCAATCCCCGCCGCCGGTATTCCATGGACGCGAGGTCGACATCTGGGACGCGGAAAGCGAGGTGGTGCAAGGGCGAGCCGCCGCGCCCCAGAAATCTGGCAATTGGGGATTGGTCGTCCAGCGGCGCAATCAGCTGGACCACCGTTTTCGCCGGCTCCTCGCCGGCCGCGAGCAGCGCCTCGGCGACGCCCTGTTCCCGATTCACCTCGCGCTGGAGGAGCCGCAGACCGAGGGTGCCGGTGTGGAACTCGATCGCCGCGTCCAGATCCGCGACCGCAAGTCCGACATGGTCGATTCCGGTGAGCAGCGGCGGAGGCTCCGGGGGTCGTTCCCCGGACGGATGCGGCAGCGGTTCCGGGGGTCGGCTACCGGACGGATGCGGCGGGGCCGCGGGCGTCTCGTTCGACACGGCAAACAGAGTGCCAGACTTGCAGAGGAATGGTTTTCGGGCCGTCGGTGGGTACGGCGACGAGGCTGGGAGGGCTTCCATGGGATCTGTCATCGTCGGCGGAGCACGTACTCCAATCGGCAAGCTGCTGGGTGGATTGAAGGACCTGTCCGCGGTCGACCTGGGTGGGATCGCGATCGCCGGGGCGCTGGAGCGCTCCGGGCTGGCCGCTGACCACGTGGACGCGGTCGTGCTCGGTCAGGTGCTGCAGGCGGGGAGTGGCCAGCTGCCGGCGCGGCAGGCGGCCGTGAAGGGCGGCATCGCGATGTCGGTGCCCGCGATGACGATCAACAAGGTGTGCCTCTCCGGGCTGGCCGCCGTCGCGTACGCGGACCAACTCATCCGCGCGGGCGAGTGTGACGTCGTGGTGGCCGGCGGCATGGAGTCGATGACCCAGGCGCCGCACCTGCTGACCAAGTCGCGCAGCGGTTTCAAGTACGGCAACGTCACCATGCTCGACCACATGGCCTACGACGGGCTGTGGGACGCCTTCAGCGACCAGGCCATGGGCGCTCTGACCGACAGCTGCAACACCGGCGAGGTGCTGGTCAGCCGGGAGGACCAGGACGCCTTCGCCGCCCGCTCGCACCAGCGGGCGCACGCGGCGACCGAGTCCGGGGTGATGGCGGAGGAGATCGTCGAGGTCCGGGTGCCGCAGCGGCGCGGCGACGACCTGGTGGTGAGTGCCGACGAGGGCATCCGGGCCGGGACGACGGCCGAGTCGCTGGCCGCGTTGCCACCGGCCTTCGGCAGGGGCGGCACGATCACGGCCGGGTCGTCCAGCCCGATCTCCGACGGTGCCGCCGCCATGGTGGTGGCCAGCCGGGAGGCGGCGGAGCGGCTCGGGCTGACCGCCATCGCCGAGATCGGCGCGTACGCCCAGGTGGCCGGCCCGGACTCCTCGCTGCAGCTGCAGCCGTCGAACGCCATCACGCTGGCCTGCAAGAAGCAGCAGATCGCGGTGGGTGAGCTGGACCTGGTCGAGATCAACGAGGCGTTCGCGACGGTCGGAGTGGCAAGCGCCCGGGCGCTCGGTCTGAGCCCGGAGGAGATCGACGAGCGGGTGAACATCAACGGCGGTGCGATCGCGCTCGGCCACCCGATCGGCGCCTCGGGCGCCAGGCTGCTGCTCACGCTGGCGTACGCGTTGCGCCGGCGCGGCGGGGGCGTCGGCGTGGCCGCGCTCTGCGGTGGCGGGGGACAGGGCGACGCGCTGATCCTCTCCACCCCGGCGGCCTGAGCAGCGACCGGGCGTTGCCGACCGCAGTGGTGACCGACGACGGGCTGCCGTCGCTGATCGCCGACGTCAAGCAGGGCCGGGCCCGGGCGGTCGGTCGGTTGATCAGCCTGGTGGAGAACCCCGGCGCCGAGCTGCCCACGATCATGCGCGAGCTCGCGCCCAGCACCGGCCGGGCGCAGGTGATCGGGCTGACCGGCCCGCCGGGGGTCGGCAAGTCCACCACCATCGCGGCGCTGGTGGCCGCGTTGCGGGACCGAGGCGAGCGGGTAGGCGTGCTCGCGGTCGATCCGAGCTCGCCGTTCTCGGGCGGCGCGCTGCTCGGCGACCGGGTGCGGATGCAGCAGCACGCACTCGACGGCGAGGTGTTCATCCGTTCGATGGCGACCCGGGGCCACCTCGGCGGGCTGGCGGCGGCCACCGCCCAGGCGCTGCGGGTCTTCGATGCGGCGGACTGTGAGACCGTCGTGGTGGAGACGGTGGGCGTCGGTCAGTCGGAGGTCGAGGTCGCGGGAGTCGCCGACTGCGCGGTGGTGATGCTTGCTCCGGGCGCGGGAGACGGGATCCAGGCGGCGAAGGCCGGCATCCTCGAGATCGGTGACGTCTTCGTGGTGAACAAGAGTGATCGCGATGGCGCGCACGCCGTGGTCCGCGACCTGCGGACCATGATCGCCCTCGACCCGCGGACGAACGGCGCCTGGCGGCCGCCGATCGTCTCGATCGTTGCGACCATCGGGGAGGGCATCCCGGACCTGCTGGCCGCGCTGGATCGCTTCCGGGCCGACGCCGAGGCCACCGGCGGGTGGTCGGCGCGGCGGCTGGCTCGCGCCCGCCGGGAGATCGAGTCCCTGGCACTCGCGCGGCTGCGGCGCGAGCTGACCCTGGACGGCGGTGCCGAGCTGGACGGCCTGGCCGTGGCCGTACGGGACGGGGAGCTGGACCCGTTCACGGCCGCCGATCGGCTGCTGGCGAGTTTGTGAGCAATCCGCGCCGTAGGGACCGCGGCGTGGCGTGGTCGAAATAACCGGCCCGATGGGGTACAAAGGTAGGGATACGCACTGCGTCTCATTGAATTGCCGTGGCTTCATTCGCGCGTGTTCGGGGCATAGAAGGGTGCCGACATGGTGTGGGTCAAGAGGATTCTTTTGGTCCTGCTTATCGGTTTCGCGCTGTTCTACCTGATCAACCAGCCGGTGAGCGCGGCAGCTGCCGTCCGTACGGTATTCGGAGCGGTCGCTCGGGCTTTCAACGCCATCGTCTTGTTCTTCACATCTCTCGCCCGATAGGGCCGCAGTGCCCGGCCTGCTCGACAGGCTCGACCCCCACGTCGAGCAGTATCTGTTGAAGGACCAGGGCGAGTACATCGTCGACGAGGTCTACAAGGCCTGGCCCGCAAGCCTGTGGCCGACGATCCGGATGTTCATCGCGATCCCGCTGATCCCGGTTGCGTGGCTCTACGACTCGACGCTCTTCTGGCTGGTGCTGCTCGCGGCCGGCGGAATCGCCGCTCAGGCGCTCTGGCGGATCGTCGAGGAGTACCGGGACCGGTTCGTGATCACGAACCAGCGGGTGTTCCGGGTGCACGGCAACCTCAACATCCAGCGCGCCACCGTGCCGCTGAGCCGTATTCTCGACATCACGGTCAGGAAGCCGTTCGTCGGGCGGCTCCTCAACTACGGTCACTTCGTGTTCGAGTCCGCCGCCCAGATCCAGGGTCTCGACAAGATCTACTACGTCAAGGACATCGACCGGCGAGACTATGAGCTGCAGCGGACGATGCAGCGCGCCGGCCTGCGCGCGACCGCGGCCGAGGAGGATGACGGCACATGACCACCGCCGAGCGGCACCGGCTCGCATTCGACCCGATCGAGGAGGCCGCCCGGCAATGGTCGGCGCACTGGGGCGAGATGCCCCGGATGCGGGCCGTCACGTCACTGATGCGGGTGCACCAGCTGGTGCTCACCGAGCTGGACGAGCTGTTGCGGCCGCTGGGCCTCACCTTCGCCCGCTACGAAGTTCTGGTGCTGCTGTCGTTCTCCCGCCGGGGCGCCCTGCCGCTGGGCAAGATCGGCGAGCGGCTGCAGGTCCACGCCACCTCGGTGACGCCGCTGGTGAAGCGGCTCGAGGCGGCGGACCTGATCAAGCGGACACCGCACCCGGAGGACGGCCGGGCGGTGCTGGCCTCCATCACGCCGACGGGTCGGGCGGTGCTGGCCCAGGCCACCGACCTCATCCTGCGGGCTCAGTTCGCGCTCTCCTCGATGACCGAGGACGAGTGCGACCAGCTGACCCAGCTGCTCACCCCGGCCCGGGCCGCGGCCGGGGACTTCTAGACCCCCCCCTATTTGCCGCGCTCGCGCAGGGCGCTCTGACCCGACCCCTTCATCGCTCTTCGTGCAACACGGCTTGGGCGGTCGGCGATAGTTCGCGGCACGGTGTTGCACTCATCACTTCTGAAAGGGTCGGCGCGCCCTCCAGACGCTCGCGCAGCAGGCTTGGCGCAACTAGTAGGACGTCCTACTATTGGGTCGGAGGCAGGATGACGCAGAGCAGCGCCGGCCGCGAGCGTTGGCAGGCGGCGTACGAGGCGGCGCTGGCCCGCGGCCAGGTCCGGGATCTCGACTTCACCACGCTGTCCGGGCTGGACGTGGACCCGGTCTACGGGCCGCCGGAGGGCTTCGACGACCCCCGGCTGGCGGAGATCGGCTGGCCGGGCTCCTTCCCGTACACCCGCGGCCTGTATCCCAGCGGCTATCGCGGCCGCGCCTGGACGATCCGGCAGTTCGCCGGCTTCGGCAACGCCGAGCAGACCAACGCCCGCTACAAGATGATCTTGAACGCTGGCGGCGGCGGGCTGAGCGTCGCCTTCGACATGCCGACGCTGATGGGCCGGGACTCCGACGACGACCGCAGCCTCGGTGAGGTCGGGCACTGCGGGGTGGCCATCGACTCCGCCGCGGACATGGAGATCCTCTTCGACGGCATCGACCTCGGCGCGGTGTCCACCTCGATGACCATCTCCGGGCCGGCGGCGCCGATCTTCTCCATGTACGTGGTGGCGGCCGAGCGGCAGGGCGTTGACCCGGCCCGGCTGAACGGCACTCTGCAGACCGACATCTTCAAGGAATACATCGCGCAGAAGGAGTGGCTTTTCGCGCCGGAACCGCATTTGCGGCTCATCGGTGATCTGATGGAGCATTGCGTCGAGAGAATTCCCGCCTACAAACCGCTGAGCGTTTCCGGCTATCACATTCGGGAGGCGGGTTCGACGGCGGCGCAGGAACTCGCCTTCACCCTCGCGGACGGATTCGGCTACGTCGAGCTCGGATTGTCCCGCGGCCTGGATGTCGACGTGTTCGCCCCGGGCCTCAGCTTCTTCTTCGACGCCCACATCGACTTCTTCGAGGAAATCGCCAAGTTCCGGGCAGCCCGCCGGATCTGGGCCCGCTGGCTCCGCGACAGGTTCGGGGCCAGGACGGCGAAGGCGCAGTCGCTGCGCTTCCACACCCAGACCGCGGGCGTCTCCCTGACCGCACAGCAGCCGTACAACAACATCGTCCGGACCGCGGTCGAGGCGCTGTCGGCGGTCCTCGGCGGAACGAACTCGCTGCACACCAACGCAATGGACGAGACGCTGGCGCTGCCGACCGAGGAGTCCGCCGAGATCGCGCTGCGGACCCAGCAGGTGCTCGCCGAGGAGACGGGCGTGGTCAACGTCGCCGACCCGTTGGGCGGTTCCTGGTACGTCGAGGCGCTGACCGACCGGCTCGAGGCCGAGGCGGAGGCGATCTTCGCCAAGATCATCCAGATGGGCGAGCACGGCGGCCGGGCCAATCCGATCGGGCCGATCACTTCCGGGCTGTTGCTCGGCATCGAGGAGGGCTGGTTCACCGGCCAGATCGCCGATGCCGCCTTCCGCTACCAGACCCAGCTGGAGAAGGGCGACAAGAAGATCGTCGGCGTGAACGCCCACCTGGCCACGGTCACCGGCAGCCTGCAGATCCTGCGGGTCAGCCACGAGGTTGAGCTCGGCCAGCGCCGCGCTCTGGCTGACCGCCGCGCGGCCCGCGACCAGGCCGCGGTGGACGCGGCGCTGGCGAGGCTGGTCGCGACCGCTCGGACGGAGGCGAACATGATCCCCCCCATGCTGGCGGCCGCCCGGGCGGAGGCGACGCTCGGCGAGATCTGCAACGCGCTGCGGGCGGAGTGGGGCGAGTACGTGGAGCCGGCCCGGTTCTGAGGACCGCAGGGGCCGCCGATCGACGAGCCGTGATCAGCTGGCCGGGATGGCGTGCCGGGCGTCGTACCAGTGGCCGCGATCGTGCTGGCTCGACGCCAGGAGCAGGTCGTCGGCGGTCTGGTCGAGCAGCTTGCCGACCAGGCCCTCGACGTACGGCGCTCCGGTGTCGTCGAGCGGCACCCGGGCCTCGACGCAGACCTGGAAGTCACCGAACGGCCGGCAGGAGGCCGCCCGGCGGACGCTGGTCGCGACGACCGGCGCCGCCCCGACCGGGTCCGCCGGCCGGTAACTGATCGTGAACTGCAGGATGCCCTCCGGGTAGTCCGTACGGGTGACGTAGACGCTCGTCCGCTCAGGGCTCTGGTACTCGGTGACCGATGCGACCTCGTAGCCCTGGGGCAGGGCACGGATCCGGAACGGCAGCAGCACCCGTTCGGACCGGAACGTCAGCCGGCCGGCCAGGTTGACCAGCAGCCTGTCGGCGTCGTCGAGGCCCGTGCACTGGATCAGGGCCATCGAGTCGTCCGCGTATTGCCACCACAGGGCGTTGCTCGTCTCACCGTTCTCCGTGTTGCCGAGCGCGGCACGCCGGCCCCGCACCAGGACGGACCTGCGTACCCGTGGCAAGGTGCCGGTCCAGATGGCGTCCCGGGCGCCGATCGCGATCCAGCACCGGGCGGTGTTGGCAGGGCCGTGCAGCCAGGTGTACTCCCAGTCAGCCGTGATGCTGCGGGCGTCCACCACCCAGCCACCGAACGGGTGCAGCTGTGAGCCCCAGACCCAGTCACCGCGGGTCCGAACCTGGTCCGGCTGCCGCCAGGCCAGCACCGTCGGCACGGCGACGACCAGGCAGGCGGTGATGGCAGCGGCACCCGCCAGTGCTCGGTGGCGCCAACGCCGCCGGCTCCGCTCGGCGATCCTGCGTCGATGCTGCCGCCGGACCTCGACCGGGTCGATGGGCTGCCAGGAGAGCCACTGCAGCGTGGCCGCCAGGACGTGGGTATCCAGCCCGGTCGCCTGCCGGCCGTGCTCGAACGCCCGGGCCGCGATCGAGTGTGGACGGTCGACGATGGCGGCGATCTCGGTGCGGGTCAGCCGTTCGGTCAGGGTGAGCACGAGCACGGCCCGCTCGAGGCGGGGGAGTCCCGCGATCGCTTCCGCCGCCTGTGCCAGATCCTGTTGGGCGCCCCGACGGAGCGGAGGCGTCGGGCGGGCCGGGCGTGGGACCGCTTCCGGCCGGCGGGCGATGCCCTGCAGCAGCCGGCGCCAGGAGGGTCGCTGCCCGCCAAGGTAGGTCCGTACGGTGAGCTCGCGGAGCTGCTCGGGAGACTCCGCGAGCGCCGGCCAGTGGTGCCCCGCGGCCAGCAGGACATCGGCCGCCAGCTCCGCGGGCGCCTCCGAGAGCGCCGCGCACCAGCGGCTGAGGTCGGCCAGCTCCTCGGTGGCCATGCCCCTCAGCCTAGGTTGGCTGGGAAGGGACCTGGGCGGCTCCAGCAGGGCTCGGTCGTCCTGCCCGCTTGGCCGGCGTCAACCGAGGGCCACGACCGGGTCAGGACGAGAGAGCGGCGGACACGACGCCGCGGGCGGCCTCCTGGACCTCGGCAAGGTGGTCGCGACCCTTGAACGACTCCGCGTAGATCTTGTAGACGTCCTCCGTGCCCGACGGGCGGGCGGCGAACCAGGCCGACTCGGTGGCGACCTTCAGCCCGCCGATCGCGGCGTCGTTGCCGGGGGCACGGGTCAGGATGGCCGTGATGGGCTCGCCGGCAAGCTGGTTCGCCGTGACTGCGGACGGGTCCAGCTTGGACAGCTTGGCCTTCTGTTCCCGGTTCGCCGGTGCGTCGACCCGGGCGTAGGCCGGCGAGCCGTGCCGGGCCTCCAACTCGGCGTAAAGCTCGCTCGGCGACTTGCCCGTCACCGCCTTGATCTCGCTGGCCAGCAGCGCCAGCAGGATGCCGTCCTTGTCGGTGGTCCAGGTGCTGCCGTCCAGCGCGAGGAACGACGCGCCCGCCGACTCCTCGCCACCGAAGCCGATCTCGCCCGTACGCAACCCGGGCACGAACCACTTGAAGCCCACCGGCACCTCAACCAGCCGGCGGTCGAGGCTCGCCGCCACCCGGTCGATCATGGAGGAGGAGACCAGCGTCTTGCCGATGCCGGCGTCGGGCCGCCAGCCGGTCCGGTTGGCGTAGAGGTACTGGATCGCCACCGACAGGTAGGCGTTGGGGTTCATCAGCCCGAAGTCGGGGGTGACGATGCCGTGCCGGTCGGAGTCGGCGTCGTTGCCGGTCGAGATGTCGTACGCGGTCCGGTTCTTGATCAGGCTCGCCATGGCGTTCGGCGAGGAGCAGTCCATCCGAATCTTGCCGTCGGTGTCCAAGGTCATGAACGACCACCTCGGGTCCACTTCGCGATTGATCACGGTCAGGTCGATGCCGAGGTTGTCGGCGATGTAGCTCCAGTACTGGACGCTGGCGCCGCCCATCGGGTCCGCGCCGATGTGCACCCCGGCCTCCCGGATCGCGTCCAGGTTGAGCGCGTTGCGCAGGTCCTCGCAGTACCGGCCGAGGTAGTCGAACCGGTTGATCTGCGAGCTGACCTGCTCGAACGGGATCCGCTTGATCGGGGACGGGTCGCCGAGCAGGGCGTTGGCGCGGGCCGCGATGGCACTGGTCGCATCCGTGTCGGCGGGGCCGCCGTGCGGCGGGTTGTACTTGAAGCCGCCGTCCCGGGGCGGGTTGTGCGAGGGCGTCACGACGATCCCGTCCGCGGTGTTCGCGGCGCCGGCCGTCTTGTTGTGCACGACGATCGCCCGGGACACCGCCGGGGTCGGCGTGTAGTCGTTGTCGCCCTCCGCGCACACCGTGACACCGTTGGCGATCAGCACCTCGATGGCCGTGGTCCATGCCGGCCCGGAGAGCGCGTGGGTGTCCTTGCCGATGAACAGCGGGCCGGTGATGCCCTGCCCCGCGCGATACTCGACGATCGCCTGCGTGGTCGCGGCGATGTGCGCGTCGTTGAACGCCGTGTCCAGACTGGAGCCGCGGTGACCCGAGGTGCCGAAGGACACCTGCTGGTCGGGGTTGCTCGGGTCGGGCGTGAGGTCGTAGTAGGCCGAGAGAACGGCATCGACGTCGATGAGGTCTTCCGGGAGGGCCGGTTGGCCGGCGCGAGGGTGAGCCATGGCAGCATTCTGCCGAGCAGAGCGTTGCCTCGGCCAGGGTCCGGACCGGATCGGGTAATACGTGGACAACCAGGAGTGAGCCGATATGACATCGTCCAGTTTCCGCCATGGCGCGGTCGATCTGTCCCAGCTGGCCCAGCGGGCCAAGCCGTCGGCCGCGCCGCCGGGTGGCCGGCAACCGGGGGGTCCGGCTCAGCCGGCCACGGCCGGTGGTCCGGCGGCTGCGGCGGGCACCGGCTCGTACGTCCTCGAGGCGACCGAGCAGACCTTCGAGGCCGAGGTCATCCGGCGCTCGGTCAAGCACCCGGTGATCGTCGAGCTCTACTCGCCCCGGGTCGCGACCGGCCAGCAACTGTCCGATGCGCTCGCCGCGCTCGCCGCCGAGTCGGCAGGCCGGTTCCTGCTGGTCCGGGTCAACGTCGACCAGGCTCCCGGCATCGTCCAGGCGCTCGCCCTGCAGGCCGTACCGACGGTGATCGCGGTGATCGGCGGCCAGGTGGCGCCGCTCTTCCAGGGCGTGCTGAACAAGGAGCAGGCCGGCACCTACATCGACCAGCTGCTCAAGGCCGCGGTGGCCAACGGCATCGTCGGCCGTGCGGAGCCGGTACAGCCCGGCGCATCTGCGCCGGAGCCCAGCGCCGAGGAGCCGCTCGAGGCGGACCCGCGGTTCGCCGCCGCCGACGAGGCGCTGGCGAAGGGCGACTTCGCGGCCGCGGTTGCCGAGTTCGACAAGTTGGTGCAGGCCAACCCCAGTGACGCGGAGGCCAAGGCCGGCCGCGCCCAGGCCGGGCTGCTGGCCCGGGCCGCCGTCCTCGACCCGCGAGCGACGCTGGCCCGGGCGGACGCGTCGGCCGACCTGGTCGACCAGCTGGCCGCCGCCGACGTGGAGATGATCACCGGTCAGGCGGAGGCGGCCTTCGACCGGTTGGTCGGGGTGATCGGACGCACCTCCGGTGAGGACCGCAACACGGCCCGGGTCCGCCTGCTCGAGCTGTTCGAAACCCTGGGTAACAGTGATCCGCGGGTCCTCAAGGCCCGCCGCGACCTGATGGCGGTGTTGTTCTGATGCGACGCGTAGCGATTGTCCTTTCGGCACTGGCGGCCCTGGCGCTGGCGGCGTGCACGCCGGTGGCGCAGACGCCCCAGCCATCCGAGTCGGCGGCCACGGCCGGCACGCCCAGCGCCTCAGCCGCGGAGAGCGCGGCGACGCCTGCGGACACGGCCTCGGCCACTCCTCCGGGCAGCGTCTCGCCAGACTGCCTGACCGGCAGCTACAAGCTGGCCAGGTTCGTCGCCGTCGGCGGCAGCACCAACACCACTTTCGGCACCGGCGAGGGCGGCGACGTCACGGTGACCTTCCAGTCCGGCAGCTACCAGCTGGTGGGTGCCGGCAACAGCCCGATCACGGTCACCCTCGCGGGACAGCAGGCGTCGTTGCTGGTGAACGGCACGGTCACCGGCGACTACACCCTGCAGGGGGACACCGCCCAGTTCACCGTCCGCGACGCCACCGGCAACGCCACGCTGACGGCCGGCGCGCTGAAACGTACGTTGACGATGCCCGAGGTGGGCAGCGTGCTCGCACCGAGCGGCGCCGGCACTATCGCCTGCTCCGCGACCGGCGCGACGATCACCCTGGCGAACGTACGGCTGGAGCTGGAGCGGGCCTGACGGCCGGCGCATCGCAGCTGGAGGCACCGCCCCGGACCGCCCGTGTCGGCGGAGCGGCGCTCAGTCCAGCCGCGAGCCGTCCTCGGTGTAGGCCATCTGGTTGGGTCCGAGGCCGGCGGCGATCGCCAGGCGGCGGTGGGCGATAGGCGTGACGAGCCCGGCCGCGGTGTCCAGGTCGACCAGTGCCACCCGCCTGATCTCGGTCGGCTGCAACGACCAGGTCGCGAGCTCGGTCTCCTCCACCAGGCCGCCGTCGAAGATCATCTCGATCGCGTCGTCCCAGCCCAGGTAGGGCGGCATCCAGTCCACGACGAGCAACCGCCCGACCGCCAGGTCGATGCCGAGCTCTTCCCGCACCTCCCGTACGGCTCCGAGCCGGGGCGTCTCACCGGGCTCGATGATGCCGCCCGGCAGCTCCCAGTCCGGCTTGAACTGCGTCTCGCAGAGCAGCACCCGGCCACGGTCGTCCCGGATCAGGACGTGAGCGATCAGCCGCTTGCGGGGCAGCGCGGAGTTCATCACGCCGGAGAAGCCGGTCGGGCCGCCGACCACGTCGTCGGCCAGCCGGGCGAAGATCGCCTCGTCGCCGTAGGAGCCGTCGGCTTCGTGCAGCACCCGCCGGCGGACTCCCTCCAGCCGGAAACCGGCTCGCAGCACCGCCCGGCGCAGTCGGTGGTCGGCGGCCGCCACCCGTACCTCCAACCGGTGGAACCTACCGGCCGGCAGCGCGTCGGCGGCGTACGAGCCGAGCGCGTGGGTGAGCTGCTCCGGTTCGCCGCCGCCGGTCCAGGACAGCCGTGCCGCCCCGCCTGTGGTAGCGCTGGCCGTGACGGTGAAGGTCATTTCCGCCACCACGCGAAGGCACGATAATCGGTCCGTTCGATCATGAGGGAGTGGAAGGGTCCATGATGCGTGTGCTCGCCAGCGTTCTTCCGGGCACCGGTCATCTGCTTCCACTCCTGCCGACGCTGCAGGCTCTTCGAGGCGCCGGCGACACGGTGCTCGTGGCCAGCGCCGAACCGCTGCGGGCGGAGGTCGAGGCGGCGGGTTTGGACTTCACGGCCGTCGGACCGTCGTGGCATGAGTCTGACGCCGACGCGCTCCTCCCCGGCTTCCGCGCTGCCGGCAGCGTCGGCCAGCTCGGCATGTTCGCCGAGTTGGCGCCGAGGGTCCTGCCAGACCTGCTGATCCTCGCCGATGAGATGCGGCCGCACCTGCTCCTGCGCGAGCCGTACGAGTTCGCCGCCTGGCTGGCGGCCGAGCGCACCGGGCTGCCGATGGTCGTGCACGCTATCGGCGCCATTTCGGGGTCGCCCGTGCTGTTCGCCGCCCTCGTCGGAGGTCCGCTCAGCGACGCCCGCTTGGCCGCCGGCCTACCCGCCGATCCGGGGCTCAGCACGCTGTACGGCCGTGGCATGATCACCTCCTACCCGCCAAGCCTGCGCTTCCTGCAACTGCCACCCAGCGAGGTACCCCACCAGCTCATCCGGCTGCCGATGCCCGCGCCGGCCGAGTTGCCGTTCGAGCGGGTCCGTCCGGGCAGGCCGTTGGTCTACGTGACGCTGGGCACGGTGTTCAACACTGCCGTCGAGCTGTTGCGCACCCTCGTCGAGGGTGTGGCCGGCTTGGACGTGGAGGTGGTGGTCACGACCGGACCGACGGTCGACCCTGCGACGCTCGGGCCGCAGCCGGCCCACGTGCACGCGGCCCGCTACATCGCGCAGCAGGACGTGCTGGCAGCTGCGGCTGCCGTAGTGTGCCACGCCGGCGTTGGGACGGTCTACGGCGCCCTGTCGGTCGGGCTGGCGTTGGTCGTCGCGCCGTTGGCCGCCGACCAGCCGATCTGCGCCCTGGGCTGCGTGCTTGCCGGCGCCGCCGCGTCGCTGTCGCCCGTCCCGCCACCGCAGGACGTCCTTGCCTATGTCACCGACCCGACTGCGGTCACGGCGCCCCAGGTCAGCGAGGCGACCACGCGTGTGCTGGAGACTCCTGGCTACGGTGAGGCAGCGCGGCGGATCGCTGCTGAGATCGCCGCCGCACCTCCGCCCTCCTCGGTCCGGCCGTGGCTCACCTCGCTCGTGGACGAGGTCTGAAACCGCCCAGCAGGGCGCCTCAACCCGCGGCCGGGGTCGTCGGTTTGGCGGAGCCGGTGACCACCGGCTGAATCGAGCTCGCCTCCGCCTCGGTCGGCGCCAGGATCTGCGGCTCGTGGTCCGCGGCCGCCGGTCGGCCGCCAGTCGAGGCTCCGGGGACGCCCGCCCCGGCCACCGGCTCGCCGGCGGTGCTCTGCCCGGCTGCCGACCCACCGGCTGTGGCGGAGGCGGTGTCCGAGGCTGCCGTCTCGGGCGCGGCCCGACGCGGCTTGGCAGCCCGCTCCGGGGCAGTGCTGGTGCCGGGTTCGACGTGCGGAGACGCCAGCCTGGCCGCGGCCCGGACGGCTGCCTGGACCTTCTCCGGTTCCTCCTCCTGCTCTTCGTCCGGCTCCAGCTCGTGCCGCAGCCAGACCGCACCGAGAGACGGCACGCTCACGTTGGCCGAGGCTGCGTAGCCGTTGTGCGGCACGCCGGTCGCGACCACCTGGCCGAGGTTGCCGATCAGCCCGGTCCCGTCGTAGACCGTCGCGTCGGTGTTCAGGATCTCGGTCCAGGCACCGATCGCCGGCAGTCCGATCCGATAGTCGGCCCGCGGTTCGGTGGAGAAGTTGGTCACGCAGGCGATCATCTGCCCGTCGCCGTCGTAGCGCAGGAAGGAGAAGACGTTGCCGCCGTGGTCGTCGGCGTTGATCCAGGAGAAGCCGGCAGGGTCGGTGTCGTGCTTCCAGAAGGCCGGGTGCTCCTTGTAGATCTCGTTCATGTCCTTGACCAGCCGCTGGACGCCGCGATGGCCCCAGTTGGCACTCTCGGCCCAGTCGATGCTGCGGGCCTCGGAGAACTCCCGCCGCTGACCGAACTCGGTGCCCATGAACAGCAGCTTCTTGCCCGGATGGGACCACATGAACGCGTAGAACGCCCGCAGGGTCGCGAACTTGCGCCACTCGTCCTGCGGCGCCCGCTCGAACATCGAGCCCTTGCCGTGCACCACCTCGTCATGGCTGATCGGCAGGATGAAGTTCTCCGAGTACGCGTACGCCATGGCGAACGTCATCTCGTGGTGGTGGTACTGCCGGTGGATCGGCTCGCGGCCCAGGTAGCGCAGCGAGTCGTTCATCCAGCCCATGTTCCACTTGAAGCCGAAGCCCAGACCGCCGTACTCGGTGCCGCGGGTGACGCCCGGCCAGGACGTCGACTCCTCGGCGATCATGGCGATGCCTGACTCGCGGCGGTAGGAGTGCGCGTTGACCTTCTGCAGCAGCTCGACCGCCTCCAGGTTCTCGTTGCCGCCGTAGGCGTTCGGCACCCACTGGCCGGCGTCGCGGGAGTAGTCGAGGTAGAGCATCGAGGCGACCCCGTCGACCCGCAGGCCGTCGATGTGGAACTCCTCCAGCCAGTAGTAGGCGTTGGAGATCAGGAAGCTCTTCACCTCGTTGCGGCCGAAGTTGAAGATGTAGGAACCCCAGTCGGGGTGCCAGCCCAGCCGCGGGTCCTCGTGCTCGTAGAGGGCCGTCCCGTCGAAGCGCTGCAGCGCCCACGGATCGGTGGCGAAGTGCCCGGGCACCCAGTCCACGATCACGCCGATCCCGGCCTGGTGCAGCATGTCGACCAGGTGCCGGAACTCGTCCGGCGAGCCGAACTTCGACATCGGCGCGTAGTAGCCGGTGACGTGGTAGCCCCAGGAACCCTCGAACGGGTGCTGCGCCACCGGCATGAACTCCACGTGGGTGTAGCCCTGCCAGCCGACGTACTCCACCAGCTGCTGCGCCAGCTCCAGGTAGGTCAGTCCTTTGCGCCAGGACCCGATGTGGACCTCATAGATGCTCATCGGCAAGTCATGCAGGGACTTCTGGCCGCGATACCACATCCACTGGTCGTCGCCCCAGACGTACTGGCTCTCGTAGACGATCGAGGCGGTATGCGGCGCTGCCTCGGCGAACCGGGCCAGCGGATCGGCCTTCAGCCGCCATACGCCGTCGGAGCCGAGGACCTCGAACTTGTACAGGTTCCCCGTGCTGACGCCCTCGACGAACAGCGCCCACACTCCGGCACCGGGCACCAGGTGCATGTAGGAGTTCTCGCCGTTCCACCAGTTGAAGTCGCCGACCAGGCGGACGGCCTGCGCGTTGGGGGCCCAGACCGAGAACCGTGTGCCGAAGACCGGTCCCCGCTCGGCGTCCTCGACGGTCGTCTCGTGGGCGCCCAGCCGCCGCCAGCACTCGGTGTCGTGGCCCTCGTGGAAGCCGGTGAGGTCCCAGCCGGTCAAGCCGCCGCTCGGATCGTACGCCATCTACTGCTCCTTCACCTCGTGCTCGCACCGGTGCCCGGACGGGCGTCCGCGCCGACCGAACCTCTCCTCGGCCTCCCGGGGCGGGAGGCGCGGGGGTTCAAGGGGCTCGACCCCCTTGGAAATGTCACGTCGGCCTCCCGGAATGGGAGGCGCGGGGGTTCAAGGGGGTCGTCCCCCTTGGCAAGGTCATGTCGGCCTCCCGGGACGGGAGGCGCGGGGGTTCAAGGGGGTCGTCCCCCTTGGCAAGGTCATGTCGGCCTCCCGGGACGGGAGGCGCGGGGGTTCAAGGGGGTCGTCCCCCTTGGCAAG
>Ga0081539_10001424_pt1 | contig 41114 bp, 35 predicted proteins | sample TabmetS4T2R2_FD_71023 | JGI IMG/M metagenome (GOLD analysis project Ga0081539, IMG submission 71023) | Tabebuia heterophylla rhizosphere microbial communities from the University of Puerto Rico - S4T2R2 | ecosystem: Host-associated > Plants > Roots > Rhizosphere ... | reverse complement strand
GTAACGCACTCGTCTTCGAGTGCTGGCGGCGGTGTTCCACCGGCGCGAACTTTCCTGATGGGCTGAGCGAAGGAAATCTGCGTCGATGGACCTGGGGATATTGCAAGGAAAGTTCGTCGCGTTGAAACAACGCGACCAGCACTCGAAAACGAGTGCGCTACCCGGAATTAATTCTGCCGCGGTTAACTAGAGGTAGCCCGCGCTGTTGAGCTTTCGTGTCAGGTCGATCCGCTTCAAGAGAAGCTCGCGGTAAAGATCGGTCGCGGCCTTCTCGGGTTCGATTCGCGATTTTTTATCCAATATCACCAGATCATCGACCAACGTTTCCAAACTCAGCGGTTTGCCTTTGACCTGACAATAGGCCCAGGCCGCATGAATCGCCGCGCCCAGGGCCGCGCCCTCTGTCACCTTCAACGTCACACATGGGAACCCCAGGACATCGGCCGCAATCTGGCGCCAGACCGCGCTCTTGCTGCCCCCGCCGGTGAGGCGGATTTCCTCCGGCACGATCCCGAGGTCTTTGAACCGCCGCATTCCGTAGGCGAGACCGAGCGTGACGCCTTCCACCACCGCGCGAGCGATGAACTCCGGCGTCATGTTCCCGGTCGTTAGGCCATGAAAAACCCCCGAACCTCGGGGCAGGTTAGGCGTCCGTTCCCCCTGGAGGTAGGGAAGAAAAAGTATCCCGCCGGCGCCGGGCGGCACGGCTGCGATTCGCTCCTCCATCGCCGGCATCTCCCAGGAAAAAAGGCTGCCCATTCGCTCGACCGCGCCGGCCATGTTCATCGTGCAGATGAGCCGCAGCCAATGATCGGTCGCATCGCAAAAGGCCGCCACTTCGCCTCGCGGATCGATCACCGGTTCCTCCGCAAAAGCGCAGAGCGTGCCGGACGTGCCGAGGCTCGCGGTCATGAGGCCCGGGCGGATGTTGCCGGTGCCGATGGCGCTCATCATGTTGTCGCCGCTTCCCGCGCTCACCAGCGCGTCGTCCGCCAGGCCCCATTTTTCGCGCAGGAAGCTGCGCAAGAGACCGGCCGGGCGCTTCGAAGAACGCAACGGCGGCAGCAGCGATTCCAGATCAGGGTCGATGAACTTGAGGAGCGGTGCGCTCCATTTCCGCGTGCGCACATCCAACAACCCGGTGCCGGAGGCGTCCCCGTACTCCATCTGGCGTTCGCCGGTGAGCCAGAGGTTGAGGAAATCGTGCGGGAGAAGAATACTCGTTAGGCGCGCCCAATTGTTAGGCTCATTCTCTTTCAGCCAGAGAAGTTTCGGTGCGGTGTAGCCGGGCAGCATCGGATTCCCGATCCGCTCAATCAGCCCCTCCGGCCCGCCGAACTTCTTGTTGAACGTTTCGCATTGTTCCTCGGTGGAAAGATCGGACCAGAGCTTCGCCGGCCGGAGCGGGTCGTTCGTCTCGTCGAGCGCGACCAGACCGTGTTGCTGGGCGCTCACTCCGATCGAGGAAATTTCCGCGGCCCGCTTACCGATCTTCTCGAGGCACTCACCCACCGCCGACTCGGCCGCGTCGATCCAGATATGCGGATCCTGTTCGACATGGCCGGGCGGCAAACCCTCGATCGTACCGTAAGCCCGCTGCGCAAACGCCAGGACCTTGCCCGACTCGATGTCGAGGATCAGCGCGCGAGTGCTCCTGGTGCCGCTATCGATTCCGAGTGAAAGCATCGTGAAGAAAATCCGAAATCCGAATAACACAAGGAAATTCGAAATCCGAATACCGAAATCCGAAACCCGTAACGAAATCACAGATGAGGCCGGGCTTTCCAATCCAAAATTCAAAATCAAAATGACCGAAACGGACGGGGCGAAGCGCTTTGGTCATTGGATCATTTGATCATTCGAATTTGTTTCGAATTTCGAATTTCGGATTTCGTGCTTTCCTTCTCTCGTGATTAAGAAACTGCTGCACACCCGTTATCGCGTGAGCGACCTGGAAAAGACGGTTTCTTTTTACCGCGACGTTCTCGGTTTGGAAGAAGTCCGGCGGCATACTTCGGGCCGCGGCTCGCAACTGGTCTTCTTCAAGGCACCGGGGAGCGAGGAGGAAATTGAAATCTGCAAGTTCGACCCAAGCGGGCCGGTCTTGGTCGGTCCGGACCTGACCCATCTCGCCTTCGAAGTCAACAACCTCGAAGAGTTCGCGAGGCAAAGTGCGGCCAAAGGCTACCCGCTTTCGGATGGCCCACATCCTCATGGCGAGGGTGGCGCGATCGCCTTTATCGACGCGCCCGAAGGATACGAAATCGAACTCATCCAGCGCGGGCGCGATGGTCGTTAGGCTTGCGCCGGTCCGCGATTTGCTTGTATTATTTCGCTCATGATGCGCCGGTTCGTCGCGCCCATTTTTTATTCGACGACGTTCGCCTTCGCCATCGTCTGGGGCGCCACCGCCCAGAGCAAAGAGCCGCAGGTCCGGCGGGCCATTGCGATCGAAGAGGAGGAAGACGAGGTCGCAGTTGCCTATCAGGCGCCCGAATTCGATTCCACCATCGTCCCCCAAACCCGGGCCGCCTCCGTTCTGGTCGAGGATGCGCGCAACGGAGAAATCCTTTACGAAAAAAACGCGGACGCCTTTCGCCCCCCGGCCAGCACCCAGAAGCTCCTCACGGCGCTGATCATCGCCGAAGACGGCTATCTCGATCGCTCCGTGACGGTGCAACGTGTCGATACCCTGGCCGAACCGGTGCGGCTCAACATCAAAGCGGGCGAGCGTTATCAGCGGATCGACCTCCTCCGGGCGCTTCTCGTGAAAAGCCCTAACGACGTCGCGCGTTGCCTCGCCCGGGACAATGCCGGTAGTATCGAAGCCTTCGCCGAAAAAATGAATGCTCGGGCCCGCGCCCTCGGCGCCATCCATTCCAATTTCCTGAATCCAAATGGACTGCCCATGCCCGGGCAATACTCGACTGCTCGCGACCTCGCGATCATTGCCCGCGCCGCCTACGCCAATCCCACGATTCGTTCCATCGTTTGTCTGCCCCGGCTGGTTTTTCGTTATGCCGACGGGCGGACCCGCGAACTGGAAAACACGAACAAGGTTTTGAAGCGACTTCCCTACTGCAACGGAATGAAGACCGGCTACACCGAAGCCGCGGGTCATTGTCTCATCGCGAGCGGCAACCTGCCGGGTCGCGACGTGATCGTGGTCGTCCTCGGCGACAGCAAGGGGCGCGTCTGGCAGGATGCCTCCGCGCTTCTTTCCTGGGGTCTGCAAAGGCTGTAACTTCACGCGATCGCGCCGCGTGAAATGAGCGAACTTTTCCAGGAACAACTCGATGCGCTCCGGGCGCATTCGCTTCACCGGCAACTGCGCGAGATCGGCACGGCGCAAGGCGCGGAGATCGAGGTCGTGGGCCAACAGCTCATCAATTTTTCCTCGAACGATTATCTCGGACTGGCGGCTGACCCCCTTCTCCGCGAAGCGGCCAAGGCGGCGATTGACCAGTTCGGAGTGGGGGCGGGCGCGTCGCGATTGATCAGCGGCACGCAATCGCCCCATGTCGCGCTCGAAACTGCTCTGGCCAAATGGAAACGAACGCCGGCCGCGCTCTGTTTCTCGAGCGGATTCGCCGCCGCCATCGGCTTGCTCCCCGCGCTCGCCTCGAAGGAGGACATCATCCTGCTCGACCGGCTCTGCCATCCCGCGCTGATTGATGGCGCGCGGCTGAGCGGCGCGAATGTTCGCGTTTTTCCCCATAACCATCTCGGCAAACTCGAAAGCCTTCTCGAATCGGCCCGGCGGGAATTTCCCGGGACGCGGATCGTGATCGTGACCGAAGCGATTTTCGCCGCGGAAGGGGATCGAGTGCCCTTGCGCGAGCTGGTGGCATTGAAGAAGCGTTGCGGCGCGGTTCTCGTCCTCGATGAAGCGCACGCTCTCGGCGTGCTCGGATCGCACGGGCGCGGCCTCGGGGCGGAGCTCGAGCTGGAGGAGGAAATCGAGGTTCATCTCGGGACACTCGCCAACTCGTTAGGCGTGAGCGGCGGTTACGTCTGTGGTTCGCGCAGCCTGATCGACTGGCTGATCAATCGGGCGCGCTCCTTTGTTTTTACCGCGGCGCCCCCTCCCGCTCTCGCCGCCGCGGCCACCGCGGCGATCAAAATCCTCCTTTCCGAAGAGGGCGAAGTGCGCCGGAAAAGACTTTGGCGCCGAATCGTTCAATTGCGACGACTTCTCCCCGAGAAAGACGACGTCTTCGGCAAGCCGGGCGGGGCGATCATTCCCTGGATGGTGGGCGAAGAGCGCCGCGCGCTCGACCTCGGGCGCGCCCTGCGCCAGGAAGGTCTGTTTGTCCCGGTGATCCGTTATCCGATGGTCGCCAAGGGCGCGGCCCGGCTGCGCATCAGTGTGAGCGCGGCGCATTCCGCCCTTCAGATTGCGACGTTAGGCGAGGTGATCGGGCGTTTGCGAGGGATAACGGAAGCGAACGCCTAGGAGACGGTTGAAATACTAATCTTTGTCTCTTACTCATGCTCCTGCTCGATCGGTCTTCCCTGGGAGCAAGAGTAAGAGTAAGAGCAAGAGGACGGTGCGGGTCCTTGCGGTTTTTCAACACGCTCCTAGGGACCACCGGCCGCGGAATTTCGGATCAGCGGCGAGGGCATGTAGGCCGGATTCGCGTTCACGTCCCTGGGGCCTTCGGACGGAATATCCATTCCCGGACCTTCCGCCGGCGGCGCCGGTTCGGTCGCGGCGGCGTAGCGGCTAGCTTTGTCGTCGGTCCACGACTGCTGCGACGTGGTTGTGACGGTCGTGCAGGCCGGTAACAAGGCCGCAACCAGAAAGCTCAGGGCGAATTTTGTTTTCATTTTCATCTTTTTTCCCGGGACGAATTTCACTGCTCCGTCCCGACTGTCGCTATAATTACTATATTTCGAATCCAGAGGGCAAGCTTTCTTTTGTGGGGCGGGACATTTCGCGAACCGGATTGAGATGCACATAGCGACTCAACTCCAGCAGGAAACTGCCGCTTTCGACCAGATGACTCCGGAAGGGGCCTCGGAACAAGTGGCCGTGACCCACCCGCCGAGGGCGGCGTTGAAACTGGATCGTGTAAGTCGCCGGCAGCCAATGCATCGACCGGCTGAGGTTCGCCCGGTGCGTCTGCCTCAGAAGGTGAAAATGATTGCCCATGAGGACAAAGGCGTGCAGCGTCACCTCGGAACGCTCGGGCGACTCCGCCAAAAGAGCGAGAAAACGCTGCCAATCCTCATCCGATTCAAAGATCGCCTCCCGCCGATTATCCCGTTCCAAGCAGATGGTAAAGAGCGCCTCCATACTCAATCCGTAAGGGCTGGCCCATGTTCCAAGCTTTGATTTTTTCGCAGCTAAATTGTCAAACTTTTGAGACGCGGCCCCAAATGATCGCCCACTGGTCGTTGAAGCGGCGCGTCGACGCAGCAATGTGCTTCTAGTCTACCAGGAAGGCAGGCGTCCCGCCCGAGAATTGGAGCCAACCGATGCCAAGGTTTGCCGCGAGCTGGGCATCATTGGATGCGTACCATGAGGCATCAAGGCTGGCTTGCGCTGCCGTAGTCGTGGCGACCACCCAATATTTGGTCTGCCTTTGAAGCGAGGGTGAATTTCTCAGCTTGGCTACGGCAAGGTCGCATGGGGCCAGCGGGACGATAGCCTCTCCGGAGACAAGCGGCGTCCCAGGTATGCCTTCACAATCATTGTCGCTGTAGATGCTGAGGGTGACTTTGTTGTAGGGGCAGAACGTCGGATTATTCAGGAGGATTGCAGCCGAGATGCGTTTTGGCAGGCCTGTCCTGGCGGCGACGAAGGGTACCGCTTCCCAGTGGGTTTGTCCCGGAAACGTGCAGTTGTGCGGTCCGCGCACATCAAAACCGCCACCGTTAGGATCGTAGTTGCATTGGCCGCATGGATCGAAAAACAAGTTGCCTCCAAAGGCCGGATGAGGGGCATCTGGGGCTTGGCCCGGTGTTGTTGTCCCTGAGCCTTGGACGCTGAATGCGGGCGTAACGCCATTAGCCGCCTGCCAGCCGGCGCCCGCATTGAATGAATATCCTGCGGTGTTGGATGCGTGCCAGCGCGAATCGAGGTCGGCCTGGGCCGCTGTTGTGGTCGCTGCGATCCAAAATTTTTCACCCTGGCTGAGCGAAGGCGCGCCGGTGAGCTTGCCCATGGTCAACCCGCACGCCGCCTCGGCCACGGTAGCTTCCGTCTGGGCCAGCAACGTGCCCGGACCATTTCCACACGTGTCGGTGTAAAGACCCAGCGTCACCTTATTGGCCGGGCAGTCGACGGGATCGTTCAGGATGATGGAAGTCGAAATGCGATCGGGAATGCCAGTCGCTGAGGCAATGAACGGAACGGCAATCGAGTGGACGTCGCCCGGAAAAGTGCAGTTGTCCGGCCCCCAAACAAAATATCCGCTGGGCTTTGAATTATATTTGCACGTCTCGCAGGGATCGGCGACGAAGTTGCTCTCAAAGGTGATCCGTGACGCATCCGGCGCCGCATCCGTTCCGGCAGGTCCGTTCTCCATTGGTTGCGCCATGAGGGCTCTGCAAAATTCCAAGCTCATCATCACCAGCCCGATTTTCCGCAACCGCTGCATACTCATAAGCTCATGTCCTCAGTTCCAGAGCAACCTGTCAACGCCGGTCATCCAGTGCAGTCGGCGCGGCATCGGTGGCCGCGGGGGTGTATCTGTTTAGCCCCTGTGAGGTCTGCGGCAGCGAGAGGAAATTTTCTTGCCAGTACTGGAGCAGAATGGGTCATCGGTTGGAACGGTCCCCCTCTGGGAGGCCATACAGACACGCCGGGGACAGTTCTTCCCGGACCTCCAGCAGAAACACCCGCCTCGTCAGCTCGGACCGAAGCGACGCATCTCAGCCAAAGCGGCCCAGGATCGCCTGGAGTTTTTCCCGAGTTGCGGCGGGCCAGAGGGAGCGATCTGTGATCATCGCGGAATCAAGCGCGCGATGCTCGGGCCAGTTCGGTTCGATCGGGGTCCGGGGAATGACGGTGGCGAGGACGTTCTTTGCAGTCTCAGCGTTGGCGAGGAGGTGCCCGATCACAGTCTGGGCTGAGACCGGTTCTTCATCGGTTTTCCAGCAATCGTAGTCGGTGATCATCGCCATCGTGGCGAGAGCGATCTCGGCTTCGCGGGCCAGTTTGGCCTCGGGCAGATTGGTCATGCCGATGACGTCGAAGCCATGGTGGCGGTTCAACTCCGACTCCGCGCGGGTGGAGAAAGCCGGCCCGTCCATGTTGACATAGGTGCCGCCGTTGTGAACCCGCACGCCTAACGAACTCGCTGCCTCGGCCAGCAGTTGGCGTAACGGCGTACAAATCGGTTCGGCAAATCCGATGTGAGCGGCGATCCCGTTGCCGAAAAAAGTGTGCTCCGCCCGCCGGCTCGTTCGATCGACGAACTGCGAGGGCAGGAGGACGTCGCGAGGCGCGTATCTTTCCTGCAAACTGCCGACCGCCGTCACGCAGATAATCCAGCGCACGCCTAACAATCGCAGTGCGTAAATGTTCGCCCGGTGATTCAGCTCGTGCGGCAAAATCCGGTGACCCCGTCCGTGCCGGGGCAAAAAGTAAACCGTGCGCCCGGCGTACTCGCCGCCGACGATCGCATCCGAAGGCGCGCCGAATGGTGTCTCGATCTGGTGCTCCTGCGGGTTGTGGAAACCTTCGATTTGATAAAGACCGCTCCCACCGATGATGCCGATCGCTGCGTGGTCCGAGTTCATGCGCCCGGCGATTATTCAAAAGGAGAAAAAGTTGGAAAGCGGATATTCGCTCCCGTTATCCTGCCGCTGATGAAGGTTGATCTCGTTAGTCGATGCATTCTGGGCTCGGCTCTTGTCGCCCTGCTCGCTTCCTGTGCTTCCGCGCCGGCCCCTTCCCCATCGGCCGGCGAGACCGGAGCCAGGGAGCGGGCGAGTTTTGCCCAGGCGCCACAGGACCGGCCAGGCCTGGGAACAAAGTGGGGCGAAGAGCGCAAATCGCCCGCCTGGGAATCGCATTTTGAGCGGGCGAATCCCGCTCAACCGTTGGCCGTGGCGAAAATTTTTTACAACGACCGCGCCGGGATCGAGGCGATGGCAAACGTGAGCCTTCTCCGGCGCACGTGGCCGACTCTTCCCGCTCCCGCGTCGAGCATGGTCTCGGTTGCGCTGCGCGATCAAAGTGGACGGCTGCTCCCGGGGTTAATTGTGGGGGATCGCTGGTTTGTCGTTGGCGAAGAAGGTCGACGCTACACGATCGAAGTCGCCAACCGGAGCGATTTTCGGCTGGAAGTGGTGCTCTCGGTTGACGGACTCGACGTGCTCGACGGACGCCCGGCCTCACTCCGCAAGCGCGGCTACGTAATCGATCCTCATCGCACGATTCGAGTGGAAGGTTTTCGGCAAAGTTACGAGAGCGTGGCCGCCTTTCGTTTCAGTTCCGTGCGCGAATCCTACGCGCAGGAGAAATATCATCAGACCCGCAACGTGGGCGTGATCGGGGTCGCGATTTTCAACGAAAAAGGTACCACGCCCTGGACCGATCGCGAGGTCCAGAAACGGCTCAAGGCGGATCCGTTCCCCGGTCGTTTCGCCACTCCGCCTAACGAGTAATCCCGGACCTGATCTCTGCCTAACGACGCCGGCGCACGTCCTTGAGCAGATCGCGCAATCCTTCCGGCGAAATGGTTTCCGCGCCGCTCGCGCTCGCCGTTTCCTGCTCGAGATGATCGGCGGTCGCGACCAGGAGCCGGAAGCGCCCGGCGTATTTGCTCGCCAACCGCTCGATGATTGAGTCGGCGGTCTTTCCCAGCGGAGAATAGAAAATTTGGATTTCGCCCGGGAGCGCATCATGGGAAAGAGCAGGGCCGCGACCATCGAAGACGACCACCACGTGGGTGCCGCTCCAGTCCTGATAATCGCGCAGTTGTTTGATCAGCGCTTCGCGGGCCAGGGCGCTCCGCCGCTCATGCAGCGCGCGCAATTCCGGCCAGGCAAAGATGACGCTGTGGCCATCGACCAGGAGATAATCGACCTCCATGCGGGATCATAAATGCCGGAGTGCCTCCTCGCGAATTCGTGCCCGCCGAGCGGGTCCTTGTTTTAAGGAGCGGCTGGGGTCGCCGCTTTTTTGGAGCGCGATTTTGCCGGGTGTGCTCGCGCTCTGGCCGCGGCTCTTCGGCGCTCGACGTAGGCTTTGCGGCGTTTGCGTTTGGCCCGGACTTTGTGTTGCTGACCCATGAGGCAGTTGCTATAGGCCGAAAGGGAGCGGGGCGCAATTGCGACTGCCTGCCATTGCAGCCGGGGACTGTAACCGCAGAGCGCGCTGCAGAAGCTGGTGGGAGAGCTCATACGTTGACCGACTAGCGGTGTGCACATGCCGCTCTTAATGGGGATCGGACGTTTCATCCCCCGGGGCGCTATAACCGGTCGCTCTTCCGGCATATAGGCTGCAGGGCTTAAGAGGTATAAAGCACGCCCCTCCGGCGAGACGTGCTACCGCGCGTCCTTCTGCGTTCGTTAGGCCGCGAGCCTTCCAAAAGCGTCGAGCGCAGGTTTGAGGCAGGCGAAACCGCTCCTAATAAACGTCGCGCCGGTAGCGTTTGTCGCTCTTCAGCTTCTCGACGTAGGCGTTTGCTTCCTCAACCCCAAGGCCGCCCTGTTGCTGGACGATCTGGCGCAGGGCAGCGTCCACGTCCTTGGCCATCCGTTTGGCGTCGCCGCAAACGTAGAAATAGGCGCCTTCTTCCAGCCATTTCCAAAGCTCACCGCCAGACTCCAGCATCCGGTGCTGCACATAAATCTTGTGCGCCTGGTCGCGTGAGAAAGCGGTATCGAGCCGGCTCAACCATCCCTCGCTGAGGAATTGCTCGAACTCTTCGGCATAATAAAAATCGCTCCGGGCGCGTTGCGCCCCGAAAAAGAGCCAGCTTTTGCCGCGCGCTCCGATTGCCCGGCGTTCCTGGAGGAAGGCGCGGAAAGGGGCGACCCCGGTTCCGGGTCCGACCATGATGATCGGCGCGTTGTTGTCTTCCGGGAGATGGAATTTCGATTTGCTGGGAAAGACCGGCACCGGGCAATCGGGGCAACGGTCGGCGAGGAAGGTCGAGCAGACCCCCTTGCGCCGCCGGCCATGACTTTCGTAGGTCACGACGTCGACGATCAGGTGCACCTGCCCGGGAAAGGCCTTCAAACTGGAAGCAACCGAGTAAAGCCGCGGCTGCAATTTGGAAAGCAGCTTGACGAACTCGCCCGGTTCAAACCTGGCCGAGGGATGTTCGATCAAAAAGTCGATGATCTCCATTCCGTAAAGGTAGGTTTCCAGATCGTGCTTCCGCTCCGGCTCGAGCAACTCACTGAGGAGCGGTGCGGCGGAAGCGCGCTCCGCGATCGCGCGCAAAAATTTCGGGGCTGGCTGGGTAATGCTGTAGTCGCGCAATAAGGCGGCGCGAAAACTGGTCGGCTCCCCTCGAGTATCAGGCACCGTCTCCTCCCCGGTGGCACCGAGCGCGTGGAGGATTTCATCCACCAAGTCGGGATCATTGGTCGGGTAAATGGCGACCGATTCGCCCACTTCGTAGCTGAGACCGGACCCTTCGAGGGAGATTTCGAAATGCCGCGTGTCTTTTTCCGAATCAGGACCGCTCAGCCGGCGGTTGACGGTCATTCGGGCTGGGAATGGATTGGTGCGGGACCAAGGCACGACCGGGGCGGCGCTGTCAGTAGGATGAGACATGGTGCGAAAACCTTCGACCTATCACAGCGATCGGAACTTCGGCAACCGAATCTCTACCCGCGCCCAAAGTTTAAAGAAATCCCCGCAATGAGACGAGATCGGGATCATTGCGCGCGATGTCGCGGAAGCTTGGGTCCATTTCAAAGCTGATCCGGAGATGCCGCTGGGCGTCGCGCGGGTAACCGAGAAGCGCTTCGTAGCACCCGAGATTGTAGAAATAGATCGGCTCGCGCCGCAGGGCCGGCGGGCCGTTGAGCAACATGGCCCGCGCGGCTTCGGTTCGCCCTAGTTGGTTAAGACAAAATCCAGCGTGAAGAAAACCGGCGCCGTTCTCCGGGGCGAGCCGGCAGAGTTTGCGGCTGAGCGCGAGGGCGCGTCTCCACGATTTGCGCATCATCAGGTGATGGAGGCGCAGTTGCAGGACCTCGGGCCGATTCTGTTGCGACTTGGGAATGGCGTTGAGCGCGGCGAGGGATTCGCGTTCCATCCCCAACTCGGCGTAGCCGCAGGCGGTCCGGAGTTGCCAATCGAGTCTCATTCGCCACTGGCAAAAGCAGATCGCGGGCCTTCTCTGTATGCTCCGCCCTTCGAAGCTCGCGTGCAGCAACGAGCTTTGAGGTCTCATGCGCTTTTCTTCGGACCGCGGGTCCGATCGTCGTCAAACCAAAGCTCTTCCAGAGCCGAAAGGGTATTGTCCAAAGCTTGCCGCCCGATGACGTGCTCGGTATGCGACGGCCATGACGACCAGTAGAACGACCAGGAAACAATTCGCTCTCGCAGCCTTGGCCGGATTATTGACTGCCGGAACTGGCTTCGCTCCACAGAGTGCCTCGGGCGCATCGTCCGAGGTGGTTTCTTATGATGAATTGAACATGTCCGACGCACCCGCCATCTTTTTACCAATCTCGAGCAATCGCCCGACAACCGCTGTAACAACGAAAATTCTCTTCCGGTCGTCGCAAAGGATGCGACGGGCGGCAACAGAACAATTCGTTGCCATCTTGATCATTCCCAAAGGGGAGTGCAGGCCAGGGTGTTCCTGGTTGCGCTCGGGTATGTTTCTGCAACCAAGCTGATCAATGTAGGGCTTTACACGGATAATGGATTTACCCATACGGTTGGCGACCCGTGGCCCGCCGGGCAGACCGCGGTCACCCAAAGGCCCGACAATGGCGACTGCTGCCGGCTAGCGAAGGTGATTTTGCCTGACAACGGAGTCCTTTTGTCAGCCGAAATTTTCTATTGGATAACTATCGCGCCTGACAATGATAAGGCTCCCACTTTTCATGGCGAATGGCGTCTCTCCGCTCACCCTCGATAATCGCTATGATTTCTTTAATGGTGTTGACCTCGCAGGAAAGGACGCGCAATCAGTTCTACGCCTTATCGTAAAGGATTTTGGCTTCAAACTTCTTTCCGTTCTCGTCGGTGCCGTTAACGGTGACAGTGCGCGATTTGCCGTCCGGCGAGACCTCGATCGTGCCATTCCAGACCATTTTGCCATCCTTCGTCGCCGTGATTTCGTTAGTCCGGTCGTTGACGACTCTATAGGCAACGGAGTTATAGGGCAGGTTCCCTTCTACGGGGTAAGGTTTCCCATCGAACTTACCTATCCAGACGCTGTGGGTCGGCTTTCCTTCCTTGTCCGTGCCGTCCACTGTTACTTTGATCTTGTCGCCCTGCTCGGCGTAAACAACCGTCGTGTTCCGGCCCATCCCTGGGGCAAAGGTCGACTTCGCCTCATTGAGCTTCCACGTCCCCATGTGCGGATTTTCTGCCGCAAGACCGGCTGTTGTCGCAAGGAACGACAGCCCCACTGCCACTGCTGCAATTTGAGTTTTTATCATGCGAGGGATTTCGGCAGAGACGCAATCACGCGTCAATATTATTCGCCGGTAGATTGGAGTCGCATCGTTCGAAATTTTGCAGGTTGACTAGCGGGCTGGCGTAATAGGTCTCGGGCCTACATCTTTGAGAGTTTCGGGGCGGCTTAGCCTCGCGGTTTTTCCCCGCTTATTTCTTCATCAGGTCGAGCACCGCGCTGGTCATCGCGACCATACCCGTCCTGATGGTGGGCTCGGGTACGGGGGCGAACTTGCTCGAGTGCAAGCTGGGGAGCGGCGGCGCGCCAGGTTTGTTTGAGGCCGCGATTTTTTCCGGGGCCACCGCGCCGACATGGAAATCAACCGCCGGGATGGAATGGTCCGAAAGGCTGAACTCGGAAAAATCCTCTCCGCCCATGGTCGGGTCGACGATTTCGACGTTCTCCGCGCCTAACGAGTTTTTCCAGACCTCGACAAGCCGCTTCGTCAGCTCGGGGTTGTTGTAGGTCGAAGGGGTAAACTCATCCTCGCGCACCTGCACGTCGGGCAGTTTGTCCTCCGGCCAGCCGCCGGCGGTGGCGCAGCCTTTAGCAATCCGCGCGATCGCCCTCAGCACCTGGTCGCGCACCTCCTTCTTATAACTGCGCACCGTGAGCTGCATCTTCACTTCGTCGGAAATGATGTTGTGTTTCGTCCCGCCATGGATCGAACCAACCGTGACCACCACTGAATCGATCGGGTTGATCTCGCGGCTCGCGATCGTCTGCCACAGGTTGATCATCTCGGCCGAAAGCACGATCGGGTCCTTGGTTTTGTGCGGATAAGCGCCGTGGCCGCCGACGCCGTGCACGGTCACATCGACCGAATCGACATTCGCGTAGGTGTAACCGGGCGTGACGCCAATGTGGCCGGCCTCGATCTGCGCGTTGTCGTGAAAACCAAGGGCGTACGCCGGTTTCCCGAATCGTTGGTAAAGCCCGTCGTTAAGCATCGCTCGGGCGCCACTGCCGAGTTCCTCCGCCGGCTGGGCGACGAAGAGCACCGTGCCATGCCATTGATCCTTTAACTTCGCCAGTTCGCGCGCGACGCCGATAAAGGTTGCAACGTGGACATCGTGTCCGCAGGCGTGCATGACGTGGACCTCCTCGCCCTTCAAGTCCTTCGCCGTAACCTTGCTCGCATACGGTAGGCCGGTTTCCTCCTGCACGGGCAGCGCGTCCATGTCAGTGCGGACGAGCACGATCGGGCCGTCGCCATTTTTCATCACGCCGACAACGCCGTAACCGGTCAGGCCGGGTTGAGGATATTTGCCGATATGGTCGGTCACCTCGCAGCCGACGGCTTTCAGTTCCTTGGCCACCATCGCGGATGTTTCTTTCTCCTGGGTCGAGAGCTCGGGGTGACTGTGGACCTGCTTGTAAATCGTGAGCAGCGAGGGCAACTCCTGATCAGCGAGTGCAGTTGGAGTCTGGTCCGCCGCCCGCGCCAACGGCACGACGAGGAGCAAGAAAAGGAGCAGCGTGATGAACGAAAGTTTCATTCTCCAGATTAGAACGAAAACCCTAACGAGCAATGGCTTCGATTCGCGCTTGCAGGCCATGCGACATAGACGAGAGAAGCGATTATGATGGGAACTGAAAGAAGGGCGTGACGATGGCACAACGAAAAGATCAAAACATGCCCCGCGGCGTGGAGATCAAAGGCAATGTGAGCCCGGCGTTCGCCCAAATTCTCACGCCCGAAGCGCTCGGGTTCGTCGCGAAATTGCAGCGCGATTTTAATCGGCGCCGCCTGGAAGCGCTCGAGCGGCGCCAGGAACAGCAGACCGAGCTGGATCGCGGCGGGACCCTCGATTTTTTGCCTGAGACAAAACAGATCCGCGAGGGCGACTGGAGCTGCGCGCCCATTCCATCCGACCTGCGCGACCGGCGGGTGGAGATCACCGGGCCGACCGATCGCAAGATGGTGATCAATGCCCTTAACTCGGGTGCGAAGATTTACATGGCGGATTTCGAGGATGCCAACTCGCCGACCTGGGAAAACATGGTCGAGGGACAGATCAATCTCCGCGATGCCATTCGACGGACAATTGCCTTTACGAATCCGGAAGGGAAAGAATACCGGCTGGGAGAGAAACCTGCGGTTTTATTCGTTAGGCCACGCGGCTGGCATTTGGTCGAGAAGCATCTGTGGGTCGACGGCGAGCCGGTGGCGGGCGGGCTTTTTGATTTCGGGCTCTACTTTTTTCACAATGCGAAAGAGCTGCTCGCGCGCGGGACCGGCCCGTATTTCTACCTTCCGAAACTGGAGAATCATCGTGAGGCGCGCCTCTGGAACGATGTCTTCATTCTTGCCCAGAATGAGCTCGGCATTCCGCGGGGAACGATCCGCGCCACCGTTCTGATCGAGACCATTCCGGCGGCCTTCGAGATGGACGAAATTCTTTACGAATTGCGCGAACACTCCGCCGGCCTCAACTGCGGCCGCTGGGATTATATTTTTTCGTGCATCAAACGTTTCCGCAACAAGCCCGATTTTCTTCTCGCCGATCGCGCCCTTGTCACGATGACGACCCACTTCATGCATTCCTACTCGCTCCTTTGCATCAAGACTTGTCATCGGCGCAAGACTTTCGCCATGGGCGGCATGGCAGCGCAGATCCCGGTGAAAGGCGACGCCTCCGCGAATGACGAAGCTTTTGCCAGGGTCCGTGCCGACAAAGAGCGCGAAGCCGGTGATGGCCACGACGGAACGTGGGTGGCGCATCCCGGCATGGTGCAGCTGGCGCTCGATGCCTTCAACGCCGTTATGCCGCAGCCGAACCAGATCGAGCGCAAACGTGAAGACGTCGAGGTTTCGGCGAAGGACCTGCTCGATTTTGCTCCACGCGGACCGATTACGGAAGCCGGTTTGCGTCAGAACATCAGTGTGGGCGTGCAATATCTCGAAGCATGGTTGCGGGGCCACGGCGCCGTGCCGTTGTTCAACTTGATGGAAGACGCCGCCACCTCCGAGATATCGCGCGCTCAGGTCTGGCAATGGATTCGCCGTCCTGAGGGCAAACTGGACGACGGACGCAAAGTGACGAACGAGCTTTTCCGCGAGATTTTGAAGGAAGAACTGAGCAAGATCGAGCGCCCGCCTCACGATCGCTTCGATCAGGCGCGGGAGTTGTTTGACCGGATCATAACCAATGATGAGTTTGCCGAATTCCTGACCCTGCCTGCCTATGAAGAATTGGATTGATGCCCACCGTGCTGCGCGATGAAGAGGGCAGGCTGGCCTAACGACCCGCGTTGGGATGGGATCGAGCGTACCTATTCGTTAGCGGACGTCCAGCGTCTCCAGGGCACTCTCGTCCCCGAGTACACCATCGCCCGCCGCGGCGCGACCAAACTCTGGGAGTTGCTCCACTCGGAGCCTTATCTCGCCGCGCTCGGCGCGCTCACCGGCAACCAGGCGGTGCAGCAGGTCCGGGCCGGCCTCAAAGCCATTTACCTGAGCGGCTGGCAGGTCGCGGCCGACGCCAACCTCGCCGGCCAAATGTATCCCGACCAAAGTCTTTATCCGGCCAACAGCGCTCCTTCAGTCGTTAGGCGGATCAACCAGGCCCTGCAACGGGCCGACCAGATCGATCATGCCGAAGGGATTTCCAAGATCGACTGGTTCGTCCCGATCGTGGCCGACGCCGAGGCAGGCTTCGGCGGCCCGCTCAACGTCTTCGAGCTGGTCAAAGCCATGATCGAAGCGGGCGCCGCCGGGGTCCACCTCGAAGACCAGCTCGCGAGCGAGAAAAAATGCGGTCATATGGGCGGAAAGGTTTTGGTCCCGACCGCGACGGCCCTTCGTCATCTCATGGCCGGCCGGCTCGCGATGGACGTCTGCAACGTGCCCGCCATTCTCATCGCGCGGACGGACGCAGGCGGAGCTGCCCTCCTCACGAGCGACGCGGACGAGCGCGACCGCGCCTTTCTCACCGGCGAACGAACCGAGGAAGGTTTCTTCCGGGTTCGCGCCGGGATGGAGCAGGCGGTGGCACGCGCGCTCAGCTACGCCCCGTATGCCGATCTTCTCTGGTTTGAGACTTCCGTTCCCGATCTTGCGGAAGCGAAACAATTTGCAGAAAAGATTCACGCTCAGTTCCCGGGCAAACTGCTGGCGTATAACTGTTCGCCTTCCTTCAACTGGAAAGCCAAAGTCGATCGCGCCACCCTCTCCAAGTTCCAGGGCGAGCTGGGAGCGATGGGCTACAAGTTTCAGTTTGTCACGCTGGCTGGATTTCACACCCTTAACTACAGCATGTTCAGGCTCGCGCGCGGCTACCGCGAAGGCGGCATGGCTGCCTATTCAGAGTTACAGGAAGCCGAGTTCGCCGCGGAAAAAGAGGGCTACACCGCAACCAAGCATCAGCACGAAGTGGGCGCCGGTTATTTCGACGAAGTCGCCCGGATCATCGCCGGCGGCGAACACTCGACCGCCGCCTTGCGCGGTTCGACCGAGGAAGAACAGTTTCGCTGATGTCCAAGCCGGGCACGCCGCTGACCGACAGCCGGCTGGCGGCGCTTTGCGCCGAAACAGCGCGCGACGCTTTTCAGCAATACGAGAGGCGCTTCGATGAAATCACCGCTCGGGCGCACGAGCGCTTTCAGGCGCGCGACTGGCAGGGAAGTAATGCCGACGCCCGGGAACGTTTGCAGCTTTACTCCCGGGTGCTCGATTGCCTGACAAAGGATGTGCGCGGGCTCATGGGGGAGCGTCTGGGCAAACATTCGCTCTGGATTGCGATCAAAGCGGTTTACTCTTCGCTTATCGCGCAATCGGTCCGCTGGGAGATTGCAGAGAGTTTCTTCAACTCGCTCACTCGGCGGGTCTTCGTCACCGAAGGGATCGACCAGGCGATCGAATTCCTCGACACCGACTTCGATGCTCCGCCGACCGTGCCGGAGACAGAGCTGACGCTCCGCCTTGCCGGTCTGCCGTTGCCCGATCTCTTGAACGCTGGCCTAACGAGTAAAGAAGAGTTGGCGAGTGAGCAGTGGGCGGATCTGGCGGCTGATGTGGCGGCGGCGAGGGAGCGTTTACGATCCGAATCGCTCGACCCCGCCGGCCTGGAGCTGGCTCGCGCCATCTTCTATCGCGGCCGCGGCGCCTATCTCGTCGGGCGGCTCTGCTTGCCTAACGATAAAAGGCCCCTGCCGGTCGCTTTTTGTTTGCGGCATCCCGGAAAGGAGGGAGTGAGGCTCGATGCGGTCCTGGTCGGCGAAGCCGATCTCGCGATTCTTTTCTCCTACACCCGCGCCTATTTCCGCGTTGAGGTGCCGTCTGCGTTCCAGTTGGTCCGCTGGTTGCGCGAGCTGATGCCGGGCAAGCGCCTGGCCGACCTTTACAACGCGATCGGCTTCAATCGCCACGCCAAGACGGAGTTTTACCGTGACTTTGTTCGGCATCTCGATCGCTCGCACGATTGTTTTGTGGCGGCGGAAGGCGCGCGCGGAATGGTGATGCTTGTGTTTACTCTCCCCAGCTACGATGTGGTCTTCAAGTTGATCCGCGACCATTTTGACGCGCCGAAAGAAAGCGACCGGCGCGAAGTCATGGCTCGTTATCATCTCGTGTTTGAACACGACCGTGCCGGCCGTCTGGTGGAGGCCCATGAGTTCGAACATCTGAGGATCGATCGGCAGCGGTTCGATCAGGCGCTTCTCGCGGAATTGTTGCGTGATGCGGCCGCGACGGTGCGGCTGGATGGCGAGGATGTGCTCATCCGCCACGCCTATGTCGAGCGCCGGGTTCGTCCGCTGAATCTTTTCTTCCATGAAGCCGATGAAGGGTCGGCCATCGATGCCGCCTGCGACTACGGACAGGCGATCAAGGACCTTGCGGCCTCGAATATTTTCACCGGCGATCTGTTGACGAAAAACTTCGGACTCACCCGACGTGGTCGGGTCGTCTTTTACGATTACGACGAGTTGGGTCTCATCACCGATTGCAATTTTCGAGCCCTGCCGGAGGCGCGGAGTTACGAGGAGGAGATTGCGGCTGAGCCGTGGTTTTCGGTGCGGGAAAGTGACATTTTCCCGGAAGAGTTTCCGCGCTTTCTCTCCTTCCCCGAGCCGGCGCGCAGGGCATTGGTCGCGCGGCATGGCGATTTGTTTCGTCCCGAGTTCTGGCGCGAAATTCAGGCCCGGTTGCGGGCCGGTGAATTGCCCGAAATTCTGCCTTACGCCGAGGAGCGTCGGCTGACCGATCGCGCCGGGTAAGGTCACTCGAGCGGCGGGCACTGCCCCTCCCGAGGACCCGACTTCGGACGGCAAGGCGGTCGTCTTTCCGAATCTTTTCCTGCTTTCCTGATTCGATTTTCCGCGTCTCTTGAAGTGCGATGGCTTTCGAGGACAATCAGCTGCTTTTTGGTTCCGATGCGACGCCGCGGATCGTCGCGATCGAGTTGGGTGAGACCGGAACAGTCAAGGTCTATCGGCGCGAGAAGGATGGGTCGACCCTCTGCGAGGTCGAAAAGTTCCATCCCTTCGTCTGGGCGGATAACGACGTGGCCGATCTCGGGCTGACGAATGCGGAAAAGCTTTCCGGCGACCTGAAATACAACTGGCTGGTCACGACCGATAGCTGGAAGGAACTGATCGCCCTTCGCAATGGTCTGAAAAGAGCGGGACGCAACTTCTTCGCCTTAAGCGACCCGGTGCAACACTATCTCACTCACACCGGGCGCACCCTCTTCAAGCAACTAAGGTTTGAAGAACTGAAGCGGATGCAGATCGAAGTGCTTTCGTTTGGGGGCGGTGACCTCGAGGCGGCGGCCGAGGATCATATTACCAGCATTGCTGTCTCAGATAACTCGGGGTGGGAGGAATTGCTCGAGGTCAATCCGAACGCGATTGAGGAATCCGAGCACGCCGCGCTCAAGCGCCTGACCAACCTGATCAAGGAACGCGATCCGGATGTCATCGAGGGTCATAACCTCTTCAAGTTCAATCTGCCTTTCCTCGTAGCCCGGGCGCGCAAGGCGAAAACGAAGCTCGACTGGGGACGAAGCGGCGGCTTTCTGCGCTCGCGGCCGTCGCGGCTCCAGATCGCGGAGAAGACGATCGATTATCCCAAGTTTACCGTCGAAGGCCGGCACTTCGTCGACACTTTTCTCCTCGCACAGTTTTACGATGTCGGGATGCGTTCGCTTTCCGGCTTTGAGCGGAGTGATGTCGCGGCACACTTTGGCCTAACGAACATAACGGCGATCTCCCAGTTGTCGGGCAAAGAGGTGCAACTCGCCTGGCTCAACGATCCGCCACGTTACCGCGAGCGCGCGCTCTGCGCGGTGCGTGAGACGCGTGCGGTGGCAGACTTACTTAGCCCCAGTTACTTTATCCAGGCGCAGATTTTCCCCTACAATTACCAGGACGTGATCGTGCGGGGCAACGCCACGCGGATCAATGCGCTTTTCCTGCGCGAATATTTGCGCCAACGCCACAGCATCCCGGAGATGCCGATGGCGCAAAGTTTCGAGGGTGGTTACACCGATATCTTCTTTACCGGCGTGGCGCGCAATGTCTGGCATTGCGACGTCGCCTCGCTTTATCCCTCGATCATGCTCCAGTTCGACTGCTTTCCGGTGAACGATCAGCTCCAGATTTTTCGCCACCTCCTCACCGATTTGCGCGCCTTCCGTTTGCAGGCAAAGAGCGACATGCGGGAGGCGAAGGATGCGGCGCAACGTCGTTACTTCCACGCCCTGCAAAATACCTTCAAGATTTTGATCAACAGCTTCTACGGTTATCTCGGATTCGCCCAGGGCAACTTTGCCGACTTTGAAGCGGCCGCGCGCGTCACGCAGATCGGGCGCGACCTGTTGAAGCAGATGATCGAATGGCTCAAGGCGCATGGCGCGCAGCTCATCGAAGTTGACACCGACGGCATCTATTTCGTTCCCCCTGTAGCCGCGTCTCTGCGAGAGGCGAACGCCGCTCCCAGAGCGGCGGCTACAATAGATGAGCTGCGCGCCGGCCTGGCGAAGGAACTTCCTCCAGGAATCGAAGTCGAGTTCGACGAGCAGTTCCAGGCCATGTTCAGTTACAAGGCCAAAAATTACGCTCTCCTAACGAATGAAGGAGAGGTAGTAATCAAGGGCGGCGCCTTGAAATCGCGCGGCCTGGAGAAATTCCAGCGGGTGTTCCTCGAGGAAATGATCAAGCTCCTGATGGAAGGAAAAGCGGAAGCGATCTCGACCTTGCGCGACGACTTTGCGCAAAAGATTCGCGACCGCGCATGGCCGATCGAGATGCTCATGAAGACCGACACCCTCCAGGATTCGCTGGAGAAGTACCGACAAAAGATTGCCGGCGGAAGCCGCAACCGAGCCGCAGCCTACGAACTGGCCGTGGCCAGCGGGCGCAATTACAAGCCCGGGGACCAGATTAGTTACTACGTCAAAGCTACTCCCAAAAAGGTTGCGGCGTTCGAAGCCGCCAAGCTCGTTGCCCACTTCGATCCGCAAAATCGGGACGAAAACACTGATTACTACACTAAGAAGCTGGACGAACTGGTGAAGAAATTCGGCGCAATCGCGACCGAGCAGCGGGCGCCGCGACAAGAGAATCTCGCCCTTTAACGGAAGGCCGCAGGGCGCAACTCGCTTCGCCAGGAAGGGTCATGGTGCGCCGGGTCCGCCGGCTCAGGAAGCCTGGCTCGTTTGAAGCGCTGCCCCGTGGGTGGCTCGATTGCGAAAGAATTGTCTCGACCCCTGGTTCCTTTTTCCTGAAATCAAAGAATGAAACCGACGTGACCCCTGGCTCGGCGTTGCCTGACTACTCCGAAACTTCAGGCATGACCGGACCACTGATCAGGTCGAAGGAGGTTAACGATGAATGCTTATAAAAGTCTGAGACTTGGCCATCATCGCCACGCTGGACCCCGGTACTTACACCGCCATTGTCGCCGGAGCTAATAACACGACCGGCGTTGGGCTGGTGGAGGCTTACCAACTCGACTGAGCGTCAGGCAATGACCTGCAAGTCCTGCAACTGTCGCGCAAGCTCCGCCTGATCGGCGGCGTAATACGCCTCCCATTTCCGGAGGGTTTCCGGAGCCAGTGGCTCATACTTTTGCGCCTTGGAGTTGAAACGATGATAGACGTTTTGCAGGGTATTGGCGACGGTGGGGGATTTGAGAACGCTACTGAGACCGGGAAGAGCTGATATCCCCTGGTAAACTCGTTGCGCGGCCGATTGAACCAGGGGATAGCGAGCCGTGCGCGCCGCATTTTTGCCTTTCTCGGTAAGCGTCGGTTTGAAATCGGGGGCGACGTTGAGGAATTCGTAAACCCGCTGCCGAACCCGATCCGGATCGCGCCGGATAGCCTCGAATTGAACAACCAGAAAATTTTTTGCCGGGAAGCGCGCCAGATAGGGCTTGAGATTGCGCGCGTAGCATCCGAGGTCGCGGAGGAAGGGGTTTTCCATCATTTCTTCAAAGGTGTCGGGCAAGGACGCGATGACGGCGCTGCGGTTATACCAATACCAGGAGTAGATCATTTCGACCGGCGGCCGCAGACAAAGGAGTAACTTAACATCCGGCCGGTAAGCGGCGATGCGCGCGGCCGACTCTTCCGAGTAGAGATAGTTAGGACAGAATTCGCCGCGCACCCGGATGGCTCCGCCCGGCGGCGGAAACTGTTCGTGATACCAGGCTTCGCCCCGCTCGAAACAACGCAGCTCCTTTCCCGCCATGCGCCGGAGGGTGGTGTCGCCGAAATAGTAAACCTCCTTCTCCGGAGCAAAACCGATCTCGGGATGAGCCTCGAGCTGGGCCGAGAGCCAGGTGGTGCCGCACTTGGGCGCGCCGATCCCGATAAAGTCAATCTTAGTCATGCTGTCCTATCCCTGAGCTCACCGCTATCATTATTCATCCCCTGACTCATAATGTAAATTGGGTGGTGGTTGTTTCGGCCTTCCCGATTCCAGGTCATGCACCGTCGGGAGGATATCCTTGAAGGTGGCGCCATAGATATCCCAGACCGTAAGAAACAATCCGCAAACCAGTGGACCGATAATGAACCCAATCGGCCCGAAGAAGAGTAACCCGCCTAAGGTGCCGACAAGAATCAGCAGGTCCGGCATTTTCGCGTCTTTCCCGACGAGCTTGGGCCGGAGAATGTTATCAATCGTGCTGACGACGACCGCGCACCAGACGAAAAGGAGGGTCCCGGCGAGCGGCCGGCCGATAATAAAGAGGAAGATCACCGCCGGCAGCCAGACGAGGGCGGAGCCAATTCCGGGAACAATCGAAAGCACCACCATCATCGTCCCCCAGAAAGCCGCGCCATCGATTCCCGCCGCCCACAAGCCCAAGCCGGCCAGCGTCCCCTGAATAATGCCAATAACAAGCGTACCTTTGATGCTCGCTCGCGTAACCGAGGCGAACCTTTCCAGGACCAGTTCTTCGTCGGCGTGATTGAGGGGAGTGTAAAAGAGAATCTTTTCCAAAACGCTGCGGCCGTCGCGCAGGAAGTAGAACATCGCGTAAAACATCACGAAAAGATCCAGGAGAAAGGTCGCGGTGCCGGCCGTGAGCTGGGTCGCGGTCGAGACCAGGTAAGCTCCGGCGGACTGAGCGAGGCGAGCGGCGCTATCCGCGATCTGTGTTTGTTCCGGCACATAGCGGGCGAGCGAAGGGTAACGTTGTACCAGCCAATCGTGGAGATTAAAGGAGCTGGCCGTGCCGAGGTGTGATTGCACCCAGGGAATTGCTTCGTTACTCACTACCAGCGCCTGACGCACAACCACGCCGACGAGCGCGCTCAACGGGCCGACGACGAGCAGAAAAAGAATCACGAGAGTGAGCCCGGCGGCAAGCGACGGCCGGCCACCGCAGATGCGGGTAATGAATCGGTAAAGTGGACTGCATAATCCGGCGAACAACGCGCCGAGGAGGAGGGGGAGAAGAAATCGCCAGATCACCGCGAGAAAGAGGATCGAGACGACGAAGACGAGGAGAAGGACGAAAGCGGTGCGCATAGCGTTGCGGGTCACGGTGGTCCTTTGCATTCCGGGGGCAGTATGGGCTGAAAAGGTGGAAGAGGGCAACCTCTTGCGCACGGCGTACCCAGGTTGGCACTTGCGCTTCGGGCCGGGTAGGCGGCAAGCTCGTGGTGGGATGATTTTCGAGCCGCTGTATGTTGCGACCGTCCTTTGTCTCCTCGTCGCTCTCGCCGAATGGCTGTCGCAGAGGACCTTCTTCAGCTATCTCGGTTCGGCCCTGATTGTTATTCTTTGCGCCGCAGTCCTGGCCAATCTCGGGCTGCTCCCTTCCTCGCGGAACGCCCCCGCCCTGTACGAGGGTATCTTCAATTACATTGCGCCGCTCGCGATTTTTTTCCTCCTCCTCGATGTCAAACTGCGTGACCTGCGCCAGGCCGGTCTGCCGATGCTGCTCCTATTCTTGTTAGGATCGCTCGCCACGATGGCGGGAGTATTGCTCAGTTATGGCTGGATCGCGCCGCAGAAGCATGGAGTAGAAAAAGCCTTTGCGATCGGCGGGATGTTTACCGGCACTTACATTGGCGGAAGCGTCAATCTCAATGCCGTCGCCCTCCACTATGGCGTGGGAAAAGATGGGACGCTCTTCGCGGCGATCAACGCCGTGGACAATATCATCACTACCGTCTGGATCATCGCGACACTTATTCTGCCCCGTTCGCTCCAGGCCATCTGGCCACGAAGGATACCGGTGGCGACCGGAAAGGCTGCGGTCGAGTTGGAAGCTCCCGAGCGTACCAACGTCCTCGAGTTTTCCATTCTACTTGCGCTCGGGCTTGGGAGCTTGTTTCTTTCCCAACTATTGAGCCGACTGTTCCCGGCGTTTCCCAGCATCCTTACCCTAACGACGATCGCGCTGCTCCTCGCGCAGTTGCCCGCCGTGCAGCACCTTGGCGGTGCGAGGCTGCTCGGTTATTTCACGGTCCTTCTTTTTCTCGCGGTGATTGGCGCTTATTGCGATCTAGCCGCTTTGATTGCGAACGGCGCAGTCGCCGGAACGCTCTTGGTCTGGGTGAGCGCAATCGTCTTTCTCCATGCCGTGATCCTCTTCCTGATCGGCGGCATTTTCGGACAGGACTGGGCGATTATCTCAATCGCGTCGAATGCCAATATCGGCGGGGCGACTTCAGCCGGCGCTCTCGCCATCGCGATCGGGCGGGACGATCTGCGTTTGCCGGGGATTTTGGCGGGATCGTTAGGGAATGCGATTGGAACTTACGCCGGTTTGATCGTGGCGGAGGTCCTAAAATAGGACCGGCCTTGAAAGCATCCCCGGCGGCTGGCAAGCCCTCCTCGCTTGCTACTCGGCGCGGAGAGCGGCCATCGGATCAACTTCGGTCCCCCGATGCGCCGCAAGCCAACAGCCCGGGAATCTGACTGCCCGGCATCAACGGACCGGACGGGCTCACGCGGTAAAGCAAGACTTGCAGCAAGTGCGTGGCGCCAAGACCCGATCGTTAGGCCAATGGTCGCCGCGATGGAGCACGAGAGTGCGACCGCCCCTGGGCGGATTGAACCCGAGCCCCATTCGTCGTGCGGTTTAGAGAGTGCACACAAAGCTCGCAGCCAATCTGTCATCGAGGCAATCGTTATTCGAGAAGCTTGACAATTAAGGACACAGTTGAATAACTGAGCGCCGATGGAGCCTCCAAACCGCCAGAAGGCCATCATTCTCACGGCGACCCTGATTGCTTCACTCGCGCTCACTGCACAGGCTGGCCCTAAGCAGCCCACCGGCCCCCTGGGTGGGCCGCCAGATTTCATCTGGTACAACGGCGACTTCGAGGGAGAAGGAACCGGTGCTCTCGCGAACGAAGACAGCACCTCGATCGGCAGCGGCGATTACGCGCATATCTACGACGACTTCATTGTGCCAGCGGGGGGCGCCGATATCATTACGGTCTTCTCCAATAACCTGCTCGACACCAACGTGACGGCCGCGACGTGGGAAATTCGCCAGGGCGTCTCGTTTGGGAACGGCGGCACGCTCGTCGCCAGCGGCATGACCGTGACTCCGATTGTGACTCTCACAGGCCGCGGTGATTCAAGCCTCACCGAATACATGATCGCGGTAGCGGGTTTAAGCCTGCACCTCGACGAAGGCACCTACTGGCTCAACGTCACTCCGGTGGGCGACCTGACCGGACGTTCGTTCAACTCGACCACGAGCGGCACGAACTGCGTCGGTCCACCGTGCGGCGACGACGGCAATGCCTTCTTCGACAGCAGTTTTACATTTCCGCCCTTCCAACCGACGACCGACTTTTGTTCCCAGTGCGCTGATTTTTCCATGGGTATCAATCCTCCGTTCGACTTCGCGCTCGCGGGCGCGGCTTCCATCCAGCGGGATTTCGCCATTTTCCTGCCCGTCGGTAGTTCCTCGGGAGTCGAAGATCGCGCCGGCCATGAGAACAAGAAATATAAGATCGCGATGTTTTTCAACGAGGCGCTGACTTCTGTTGGCAGCGTGGGCTCCGATTGCGGAATTGTGACCGATATGTCAATCAACGGCAACGCCGTTAACCTGGCCCTTCTGGCACCGGGACGGGTCTGCAACGCAACCTATGTCACGATTACTCTAACGGAGGTCGTGGGAGCTTTGGGCGATATCCTCGGGTCCGCTTCCCTCACGATGGGGCTACTCCGCGGTGATGTGAACGGAGACGGAGTGGTTGACCGGGCTGACGGATACGTCGTCGGCCAGTACTTTGGTCAACAGACCAACAGCTTTAACTTCCGCGCTGACGTCAGCAACAATGGCGTGATCGACTCCGACGACAAGGACATTGTAAAACGCGAGCAGGGCACGTCCTTACCGTAGCCGGATCGACAGGAGAGATTGCAAACGGGGGCTGGGCACTTTCAGCGCTTCCACCGTCGCGACAGGACCTATACTGAGGCGTTGCTCCAGGCTCGAGCTATTGAGCGCCCGCCTTCGGCGCTAAACACAACCCTTTCAGAAGAAGGCATCGACAAGATTCCCATTTGCCTTGCCGCGATTCTCACCCTATGGCCTTTGCATGAGCTTGATCCTGCGTTTCGTTTGTTTCGTTACCGTTTTTCTCACCTCTTTCACTGCTTTCGCCGCCGATGATTTCTCCGACCTCAGGGCGCAGGTGACCCGGCAACACGATGAAGCGATCAAACGTCTTCAGGATTGGATCGGTCAGGTTTCGATCGCGGCTGAGAATCGCGGGTATCCCGAGGGTGCGGATTACATGATCAAGCTGCTCAAGGAAGCGGGCTTTCAAAAAGCCGATCGAGTCGAGACCGACGGCAAGCCGGGCGTCTTTGCCACCCTCGACGCCGGCGCGCCAAAAACTGTCGGTCTCTATTTCATGTACGACGTGAAACAGTTCGACCCGAAGGAATGGTCCTCACCACCGACCGAAGCGAAGATCGTCGACAAAGCCGGCCTCGGGAAAGCAATGATGGGCCGCGGCGCCGTGAATCAAAAAGGACCGGAGGCAACCTTCCTTGCCGCGCTGCAGGCGATCCAGGCTGCCGGGCGCAAGATGCCGGTCAACTTCGTCTTGGTCGCCGAGGGCGAAGAGGAAATAGGCTCGCCCCATTTCCCGCAGATCGTGCACCAGCCCGAGGTCGAAGCCGCGCTCAAGAAATGCGACGGAATTTTCATGCCCTTCGCCAGCCAGGACCTGAGCGGGATGGTCACGATATCGTTAGGCGCAAAAGGCGTGATTGAAGTCGAGCTGACCTCGAGCGGCGAGAAATGGGGCCGCGGTCCGCTCAAAGACATTCATTCCTCGAACAAGGCGCGGGTCGACAGCCCGGTCTGGCACCTGGTGAAAGCGCTTGGCACCCTGGTGAACGAAGACGCGAGCGAGCCCGCGATCGAAGGCCTGACAAAAAACGTTCGCCCGCTGACCGCGGAGGAAAAACAACTGGTCGAGATCGCCGCCAAACGCCTCAAGGAAGAGGACGCAAAGAAAATCATGGGCGTGAAGCAGTGGGTGAAAAACATCACCTGGGAGGAGGCGCTCGAGCGCATGTCCGCTACCCCAACGGTGAACATCGAAGGCATGATCGGCGGCTATACCGGCCCTGGCGGCAAGACCATCCTGCCGCATCAGGCGATCGCGAAACTCGATCTGCGTCTCGTGCCTAACCAGACCGCGGAAGGCGCGCTCGCTGCCTTAAAAGCGCATCTGCAAACCAACGGCTACGGCGACATCGACGTGAACATGACCGGCGGCTATGACCCGACGACCACGCCGGCCGATTCGCCGATGATCAAGGCCGAGGAAGCGGTTTACAAGGATCACGGGATCGATTCCGTCCTCCTGCCGCGCCTGGGCGGTTCCTGGCCCGGTTATGTTTTCACCAACCCACCGTTGAGTCTGGGTGCGGCACACTTCGGTCTCGGCCACGGCAGCGGCGCGCACGCGCCGGACGAGTATTACCTCATCGAATCATCCAATCCAAAGATTGCCGGCTTCGACGACGCCGTGATGTCCTACGTCGAATATCTCTATCAGTTGGCCAGGTAGGCGAAGGGTCGCTGTAGATCGGGGGTGTTTCCGCCCTGCCGGGTCTTCATTCGTAGCGCAGCGATCGCACCGGATCGATCTGCGCCACGCGGCGAGCGGGGAGGTATGCCGCGAGAAGCGCGATCGCGATCAGCCCGGCTGGAACCGCGATGAAGGTTATCGCGTCATGCGCGCTAATGCCGAAGAGTATGCTCTGGAGAAAGCGTGAGAGAAAAAAAGCCCCGAGCAGCCCGGCGACGATCCCGGCGAGTGCGAACTGGAAAGTCTGGCCGAGGATGAGTTGGAGGATGTTGAAGCGGGTCGCGCCGAGGGCGAGACGGATCCCGATTTCCTTGTAACGCTGGGTCACAAGATAAGCCACGACGCCGTAAATGCCGAGGCAGGCGAGGGCGAGCGCGAAGAGGCAAAAGACCGCGATCATCCAGGTGCGGAAACGCGGTTGCGCAACCGAGTCGTGGATGAGCGCTTCCATGGTCGTGACCTTGACCACCATTGCCGGATCAAGCGTCCGAATCGTGCGGCGCATTTCCTCGGCGAGCGCCGCCCCGCGAGGCGAGCGGATAACGAAGTTCAGATCGCGCGCGACAAACTGCATAATCTCCTCCGGGACCTGCGGGTAATGCGCGTAAATCGTCCCGACGAGCGACTCGTCCAGCGCGCCGTGCCTGGTATCGCCGCAGACGCCGACGATCGTGAGCCAGTCGCCGTAATAGCGAATTCTTTTTCCGAGCGGGCTTTCGTTAGGCCAGTACCGTTTCGCCAGCGTTTGGTTGATGATCGCGACGCCGGGCGCCTTCTCGTCGTCGCGCTCGGTAAAGTCGCGCCCGCTCAGTAAAGGAATGCCCAGCGTAACGAAATACTTGGTGCTGACCGGGCGGATTTGTGCGCTGTCGTTGGAATCCTGCGAGGGCCGGCCTTCCACGTCAAAGCTGTTGCCCCACGAGTTCCCACCGAAGGGCAGATGCGTGATGACCGCCGCACGGGCCACTCCCGGAAGGGCGCGCAGTTCCGCGAGCGAGCGCTGATAAAAAGCGAGCATCTCCGGTTTCCCCTGGTAGCGCTCTTTCCGCATGGCGGCCTCAGCCGTGATCAGATTCTCCGGAACGAATCCGGGGCTGGTGTGAATCAGCGCACCAAAGCTGCGTAACATCAGGACGCAGCCGATGAGGAGCGCGGAGGCGAGCGCGACTTCGGCAAAGACGAGCGCTTGTCGAGCCCGGCTCGCCCCACTGGTTGCGCGCGTGGCGCCACTCATTGCCTCCTGAAGACTCATGCGCGAACCGGTGAAGGCGGGTCCAATTCCGAAAAGCAAGCCGCAAAGAAGCGAAACCCCGAGGGCAAACGCAGCAATGCTCCCGTTGATCTGAGCGTGCTGCAACGCCGGAATATTGGCGACCTGCTTGAGCAGCTCCAAACCCCAGAAGGCAACCCCGAGACCAAGCAGCCCGCCGGTGACGGCGAGAACGCCCGCTTCAGTCATCACCTGTGCAATCAAGCGCAAACGACTGGCACCCAGCGCGGCGCGCAACGCCATTTCTTCCTGGCGCGCGGTGGCCCGGGCCAGCATCAGGTTCGCCACATTGGCGCACGCGATAAGGAGAAGAAATCCGACCGCGCCGAGCAAGACCAGGAGGGGGTTGCGCAACTCGCCGCTGATCATTTCCTTCAGGCTCAGCGCGAAAAATCGCCGGTCGGTTTTGTCATTCGGATCGGAGACGCGCTTGCCCAGGACGTCGATCTCGGCCTGGAGACGCTCGCGGGAAATACCGGGCTTGATCCGCCCGAGAACACGAAGGAAATGCGCGTCGGGATGTTCGGTGAAAAAAGGCGCATCCAGATCTGCGGGAACCCAGAGCCTGGTGTCGGGACTGGGGAAATCGAACGACTCGGGCATCACGCCGATGATTGTGTAAGGCTTGCCGTTCAGGGTGATCGATTCGCCTAACGACTCGGTTCGTCCGGCAAATTTTTGCCGCCAGAGACCGTGACTCAGGATCACGACATGATCTTGTCCGTTTTTTCCCTCTGATTGAAGAAAGGCGCGGCCGAGGAGAGGGGTCGCGCTCAGGACACGGAAGAACGAAGGCGTGACCAGTTGACCGAAGATCGACTCTGGCTCGCCGCGGCCGGTGAGGATGAAGCCGTTACCCGTGAAAGTCCCCAATTCTTCGAAAACAGCAGTCTGCTTTTGCCAGGCGTTGTATTCCTTGGGAGAGAAGGAAACGCGATCTTCCTGCGGAATTTTTTGCCAGAGCATGAAAATCCGATCAGCCTCCGCAAACTCCGGACCGCGAAGCAAAAGCGCATAGACGATGGAGAAGATGAGCGCGGTGCTACCAATCCCGAGCGCGAGGACCAGCACCACGGTGGTGGTGAAGAGCGGCGCTTTGCGCAGACTGCGCAGAGCAAACCGCAAATCCCGCCAGCGCGTCTCGAGGAAATAACCGATTCGGGCCTGGCGCACCTGTTCCTTCACCTGCTCGGCGCCGCCCAGCTCCGTCGCAGCGGCGCGACGCGCTTCCTCTTCACTCAGACCCTCGCGCATTTTCTTTTCCGTTAGCAACTCGAGAAAGGAGTCGATTTCCGCCGTCAGCTCTCGCTCCCGATGCGATCGTTGGAGGAGGTTGCGCGAGAGAGCGCCTAACGAAGAGAGCAGCCGCATGAGCGTTTTCCTAAACTGCGCGCAAGGCGCTTCCGATGGCGAAGGAGATGCGCTCCCAGTCTTTCGTTTCGGCTTCGAGCTGGCGCCGGCCGGCTTTGGTCAGGCTGTAATATTTGGCGCGCCGGTTGTTTTCCGACTCGCCCCAGGAGGATTTGAGCCATCCGGCTTCTTCCATGCGGTGAAGCGCGGGGAAGAGCGAGCCCGGTTTCACATGGAAGGTTTCGTTCGTAATTTGATTGATTCGTTGCGCGACGCCGAGCCCATGGAGCGTTTGCGGGGCGAGCGCCTGGAGAATGAGGAGGTGCAGGGTCCCCTGGAGCAGATCGGCTTTCTTGTTCATTGTCTCATATCGACGATCGATAGGAATAAAGCGCCCGCTCCTATAGAATGTCAATAGGGGAGCTCGTCCATTTCCCGGAATTTTTTTTGATGGACCATTTGACCGCAGATTGGAGGTTGACTTGCCGAGCCGGCCCGGTCAGAGAAAATCAATCCCATTCGGTCCATACAACACACAGCTTGGAGCAAATGATGAAGGCAAACTTGCCATAGGCCGCTGAAGGCGGGCCGTTTCGGCCGGCCGGTTTTCACGATTAGATTCATGATGCACCTGAGCTTTGCTGACATCCTGAATCTCCTCTCGACCGTTACGCTCGTCGGCGCCCTCATCTTCACCGCTCTGCAAGTGCGCCAGGCGGGTCATGCCCGGCAGGATCGGGCCGCGATTACGATGTTGCAGACAGCGCTGAGCGAAAACTCCGCGCGCGTGCTCGAATTACTTGGTGGGATTGCGGAAGGCGCACCGGCTTCGGCAGTCGACAAGTTGGATGAAAACGCAAAGCGCGCTGTGATTGAATTTGGGCTTCGGCTTGAAATCATGGGTTACATGGTCTTTCGGGACTTGGTTGATGTGACCACGGCCAATGATCTGGCGGGCGGAACCATCCTTGGTTACTGGTCGCGCGCCAAGGCCTGGGCGGAGGCCACGCGCCAGCGCACGGGTCACGATGAGTTTCTGGAATGGTGTCAATGGCTTGCCGAACAGGTCATGCGCCGTCGCGCCCGTGAAAAATATGTTCCGGCTTATCGGGCCTACGCGCAGTGGAATAAAACCTGATCCGACTTCAACAGGAGCCAGCTACCTTAACCGACTTTGGTCGCCGCTATGCTGCGGCCGGGTGCAGCCAGCAACCGGAACAGGTTGCAAGCTTCTACGCCGAGCAGGCTCGCTTTTGGTGAATGACGCGACACCGGCTGTCGGACGAACCGCGCAAGGAAAGCCACGTTAGCGCTTTGGGTTTTTCCGGGGGGTTTTGCCTTTTGAGTCCGCCGTGCCTTGCGCGGCGCGCCGAAGGGCCGCAACTAATTCCGACGGCGGGGATCCTTTTACGACATGATCGATGAAACCGGCGGCACGGCTCCGCTCGAGGTGACTCCAATCGCCGAAGGCGGAAAAGGCGAGGCCGCGCACCTTCGGATTATCTTTTCTCAGCCGCTTAAGCAAATCCCAGCCGGTCCCGTCCGGCAGGTGCAGATCGCAAAGCAAAACATCGAAATCGATTTCCCCGGCTCGCTGGAGGGCGGTCTTCACATCGTGAGCGAGATGCACCGTAAAACCGCTGACCTGCAAAAAACTCTTCAGCGCTTCCGCCGCCCGCAGATGATCTTCGATCACGAAAACGCGGATGTTTGCCCCTGATGCCACCATGGCTAACAAAAAAAACGCCGTTCGCGCTGCTTTTGGATGGGCAATCTTGGGCGGAGAAGAGTTTCTTACCGCTGCATGAGTCGCATCGTCATTGGGTCGGGTTCGTCTTGAAAATATTTTTCCAGTAATTGGTGGAAAATTGATTCGTTAGGCGAGACTGCTGCAAAGAGGGTCGCGCAGGAGCGCAGTTTCATCGTATCGGGAAAACCGAAAATCTGCTCGGCCGAGCGTCCCTCGAGTGCGAGCAAAGTTTCCGCGCAGGCAACCAGTCGTGGACCAAGCAGGGGATGCGCGAGGTAGGCCCGCGCTTCATCGAGGCCCCTGATGGCGAAGCGTTGCGACATTGCGCTCTGCCCCAGGCCGGCGATCTGCGGAAAGATGTACCACATCCAGTGCGATTGCTTCCGGCCGCGGCGGATTTCGCTCAAAGCACGATCGTAATCATCCGCCTGTGCCCTAACGAATCTGTTCAGATCATCCCGGTCCTTGGTTGTTTCCATTTTCCTTTTCTCTGACCCAGGGAGAGGCGGTAGCCGGCCGCCTTTATTAAAACCCGACAAAAAGCGAAGCCATTCGCGCGCGCATTTTCGCATCCGGCAAACGGCCGACGCAGGCGCCCATGTTATCGACCAGATGCTCGGGATTGTTCGTCGCCGGGATCGCACAGGTGACTGCCGGGTGGGAGACAATCCATTTCAAAAGAAACTGGGCCCAGGAGTGACAATCGAATTCCCCGGCCCACGTCGGCAAAGGTTTGCTGGAGATAACTTGAAAGATCCCCCCGCCGCCAAAGGGCCGGTTGATGATCACCCCCATGCCCATATCACTGGCGAGCGGCAGGATCCGGCGGTCCGCCGCTCGCTCCATGAGCGAGTAATTGATCTGGACGAAATCGGGTTTCTGCAGGCGCATCGCTCTTTCCACTTCGCCATGACCGCGATCCTCCGAGTACGTGATGCCGGTGTAGCGCAGTTTGCCTTTGGCTTTCCATTCGCGGAGCGAGTTCATTTCCCGATCAAGGTTGGCCAGGTTATGGACCTGGATGAGATCGATCGTCCGGCGGCGAAGGCGCTGGAGCGAACGTTCCATTTGCGCGACGCCTTCCTCGACGCTCCGCGTCCAGACCTTGGTCGCGAAAAAGAGTGAGTCGCGCAGGCCGAGCTTGTAGCCAAATTCACCGATCAGGCTTTCCGCATTGCCATAAGCGGGGGAGGTATCGATCAGTTTCCCGCCGTGCCTGGCAAAAAGGGAGATGACCTTTTCAACCTGCTGTGCCTGGGGCGAACGGGAAGGAACATCAAAGCTCACTGCGCTTCCCAGACCGATCAATGGAATTTTCTCGCCGGTCTTGGGAATCGGTCGCAAGAGTAAACTCTGCGAAGCCCCCAGGAGACGCGCCGCAGGGACGAAGGCAGCAAGCGCGGTCAATCCCACGACGCGTGCGGCTCGCCGGCGGCTGATCAGTTCATCCATTGCGCGGTTTCAGGCTAAGGTTGCACTCGAACTCGGTGAGAAAGCCGACCAAGAGGCGCGGGTGTTTCAAGGCGCTAATATGGGCTACAACCCCGCCTCTTTAACCATCCGTGGCTGACAGAGGCAACTGCTGGTGATCTCGGTGTCAGCTTTTGCCCAGAGCTTCTTGAATTTGGTCCGCGTCGCTCGCGCTTCCTTCTCGTTCTTGTGCTGCATTTGCAGGCTTTCCGCCAGGCCGAAGAGCGACCAGCCATTGTTAGGCAGTTTCACCAGATCGTCCCGATAGACCGCTTCCGCCTCCGCGAAACGACCGGCATTGATCAGGGTCGCGCCTAACGAGTGCCGGATCGGAATCAACCAGCCCGGCGGTTCGTCGTAGTGAAGCGCGTCCTCCAGCTTCACCGCCTCTCTCAACCCCGCGATGCCCTGATCGAGCTTGTTTTCCCGGATTAAAATCTCGCCCTCGGTCATTCGTTTGGCCAGGGCGACGATCTCCCCCGCGGTGTTGTTTCCAAAAGTCTCCTCTTCCGGGACTAGTTTTGCCTTTTCGAGAAAGATCGCCTGCTCCTTGCGCGCCTTCTCCGTGTCGCCCTTCGCCGCCCAAGCAATCGCGCGGGCGGCGTAATGGAAAGCGCGCGTCCCCGCCATGTAGTCGGCATAGTTATCCGGCTCGGCCAGGATTTCGTCCCACATCCCGAAGCGCACCATCACTTCCATCGGCATGGCGATAAATCCCTCCACCTGGAGCGCGTTTTCCTTCAGGAACTCCTCGGGAAGTTGTTTCACCATCGTGCGGATGTGTTCCATCGCGAGCTTGCGCTGGCCGGTCATCATCGCGGCCCAGGCGAGCATGTGCTGGTTATGCGCGTTGTAGAGGTTAATGAACCCCCTGGGCGCGCCCTCGATCTTGTGAAAACTGGCCGCGGCCGCGACCGCCTTTTCATTTTGGTCGAGCGCCTTCTGCCATTGTCCGGTGCGAATGTAGATGTGGGAAGGCATGTGGACGTTGTGGGCCAGGCCGGGTTGCAAGTCGCGCAAACGATCGGCCGCCTGAAGCGCGCGCTCGGGATGCGGCGAGGCTTCTACCGCATGAATATAGAGATGATTCGCGAAGGGATGGTTCGGATTTAGTTTTAGAACCGACTCCAGCGTCGCGAGCACTTCCTCAGTCCCCGGCGCCGGCTGGCCTTCCGGCGTCCATTGATTCCAGGGCCGCAAATCCATCATCGCTTCGGCAAACAACACCCCCACCTCGGGATCATCGCGATGCGCCTGCCAGACCTTGCGCATCGCATCCGCGTAAGCCTGATCGAGCGGCGCGCGATCCTCCGGTTGCGGGCTGGCGTAACGCTGACTCAGCGCCTCGATTAGGTCTCGCTCGACCTGGGTGGTCTGGTCTGCGTTCGCCTTCGCCAGGTTCAGTTCTTTCCATGCCAGTTCCGCCGCAGGTGGCGGAACGATCGGAAGATTGATGTGCGGACCGCTCGCGAGCGCGATTCCCCAGTGCGCCATGGCGCAGTTCGGATCCAATTCGGTCGCCTGCTGAAAGGACCGGATGGCCGCGCCGTGATTAAACCCGTGATAAAAGGCCAGGCCCTGGTTGAAGTAGCGCTGCGCCTCGGGCGATTGGGTCGTAATTTTGTGTTTATAAGAACCGAGGCCCTGGAAGAGCGGTTCTTTTGCCCTAACGACTTCCGCGCCGGCCAGCCCCACGGCCAGCACGAGCAGACTCCAACTGATGCGGGTTGTTCGATTCATCATAAATCGATCCCGCCCATCCGGTTCGTGCGCAAGCATTTTCGGCGGGAAGGGGAACGGGCCTGGCAGAGCGACTCAATTGCCCAGATACCGCGCCAGGGCGACGTCGACGCCGCGATTGGTCGGAGTCGCGTTGAAGCCGGCCGCGACGATCTTCCCGTCGGGCTGCAACACAGAACTGGTCGCTCCGCCGTTGAGGTCGCCAAAGGAGGTTCGCACCGTGCCGCCGATCCCAAAGCTGGTATCAATCCGGCCGTTGGCATTGAGCCGCGTCACGAGAAAGTCGGAGTCAGACGACTCGGTATCGGCATAACCAACCGCGACAATCTTCCCATCCGTCTGCAGAAGGACACTTCGGGCCCTCTGCGAGAAACTGCCAAAGTCAACTGTGGTGAGGCCGCGTCGTCCAAAGGAATTATCGAGTGTCCCATCGGAGTTATAGCGGGTGATGGCGAAGAACTGATCGAGACCGTTGCGCGCGATCGTCGTCCCGGCTGCGACAATCTTGCCATCCGACTGAAGCGCGACTGCATTCGCCTGGTCCAGATTGTTTGAGCCCAGATCGCTCTCCACCTTTCCGCCGGAACCAAAGGTCGAATCGAGCGTGCCGTTTGCCAGATAACGAACGAGCGCGAAATCGTAAAAGCTCGTCGCGCTCACGGCGCTTCCTGCCGCGACAATCTTTCCATCGGCCTGGAGGGCGACAGATAAGGCGGCATCGAGACCTTGGTTGAAATCAGTCGAAACGAAGCCTCCTCCAAAGCTGGAATCAAGTGAGCCATCGGCATTATAGCGAGCGACCGCAAAGTCACTGTTGGAGGAGAAATCGCGATAGTTGGTTCCCGCGGCCACGATCTTGCCGTCCGCCTGAATGGCCATGGCTGAGGCGAAGCAGCCCGCGGTGCCGAAAGAAGTCGTGACCACCCCGGCATTGCCGAAAGTAGGATCGATTGAGCCGTTTGAGTTGTAACGCACGAGCGCATACATACCACCGGACGAGGGGAAAATATCGTAGGTGCCTCCGGCGATGACGATCTTACCATCGGGTTGCACGGCCACGGCAGCTGCCTGCTCCGTCAAGCCGAGGTCAGTGATTACTTGTCCGCGCTGACCAAACGTTCGGTCGAGCGTGCCATCGGGGTTATATCGGGCGACAAGGAAGTCGCCGCCCTGCGCGGAATTACCGACAAATCGAATCCCGGCGATAATAATCTTGCCATCAGTCTGGAGGGCGGTCGCATAGGCGAGGTCATTGCTCCGGCGGAAATCGCTTGTTACCATGCCGCCTACGCCGAAGGTCGAGTCGAGATCGCCAGGCGCGGCCACACTCAGTTGAGCTGCGAACGTGAAAATCACGGCAAAGAGACTGAGAGCGGGCGAAACCTTGAAAGATGCGTCGTAATTCATCCTGCCAGGAAACCGCTTTTCTTCTTCTTTCGCAAGCCAGGCATTGTAACGAGATCGTTACCTGACAAGCGCTTGCTCCGATAACTCGCCACCCAAACCCTCTCTCGTTAGGTCGGAATAAGGTGCGAGCCCGATGCTAAATCGAAACCTGTTGCCCATTCCGCGCGGCGCCTGACTTTCCGACATTCTTGCGTATGCTTCATGCTGCGATTTGACCAACGTGAAAATTTTGCTCGTGGAAGATCATGGCGAAACACGAGCCGTCTTGTCCGGCTTGCTCGGCCGCGCCGGGCACGAGGTCGCGGCAGCCGGTAATGTGCAGGAAGCGCTCGCGCTGCTCAAGGCGGCGCCCTACGAGGCGTTGATCTGCGACATCGGGTTGCCGGACGGGAGCGGAATCGAGGTTCTGAAGGAGGCGAAGAAGCGCGCGGGCTGGAAAAAGATGCTCGCGCTGACCGCGCACGACGAGTTCGAGGAGCGGGAGGAGGGTTTGCGTGCCGGGTTTGACGAATACCTGACTAAGCCGTTCGATTATCACGAGCTGCGTTTGCTCCTCGGCGAGCACCCACGCGAGCCGGCCGCGCAAAGCCAATCGTCCTAACCCTGGATTAAGAACGATTCGTCGAGGCGAACACGCCCGGTGCTTGTTCGCCTGCTAAATCGATTTGAGATATTCGACCAGATCGTTCTTTTCCTTTTCGTTAAGGCCAAGATCGAAGACCGTGTTGTAATGATTGACCACCTCGAGCAGAGTCGCGAAGCGGCCGTCGTGATAGAAGCCGCCCTTGTGAAGTTTCTGCGTGTCAAAGAGCGCGCGTAACGGTTCTGTGCGATAACGGTTGTCCGGCGCGCGGGTCGCCTGGAAATCGTCGATGCCAATTTCTTCGGCGGTGTGCAGATTCCAACCCGGCTCGGTGAAGATCGGCGGGACATGGCAACTGGCACAGTTGGCCTTGTTGTTGAAAAGATCGCGACCGCTCCGGGCGGCCTGGCGATCATAGGCGTTGTGAGGCGCTTTCGGGGCCGGAATGGCTAGCTGGTAGAAGTGAAGGGCGGGCAGCTTCGCAGTGATGAAGTCTTTCTCATCCTTTTTGTGCCCAAAGCCTTCTCGCGCAGCGATCGGATATTTTTCGGCGTTATCCAGACGCGGATCAAAGAAGGTTCCCTGCCCATGCATCTCGAGATTGCCGACAAAGGCGTTCCAGTAGGTGACGGTTCCCCAGGAACCTGTCCAAGTGTGATTGTTTACCCCAGCCAAGCCGAAAGCTGATGGGATGAGGGTCGCAGCAGTCTTGCCGTCGGGGCGAAAGGCTTTTCCATCGAGGATTAGTTCGGCATCGAATTTCCCCGGGCCCCAGCTGTTTAAGACTTCGCGGATGGTCTCCTCGGGAAGGCCGAGCAGCTTGACGAACGCTGTCAGATCGGGAGCGGAAGCGACGATCGCGCCCACGTTCAGGTCGCGATTGGCCCATCCATCGAGACGATGGCCGAGCCCCGGCAGGAGCGAGTCGTCCACGGTCGAGTGGCACAGGGCGCAATTGATTCCAATCGACTTTAATTTGCCCTCTGCGTTGAAAAAACCGCTTACCCCGACGACGGCTTTGAGCTGAAGGAGAACGAGTGTGTTCGCCGGATCATCAAGGTCGACCTCGCCGCGTCGGATGGCCTTAATCAGCTCGGGCGGCAGCGCGGCGGTATCGACCTTCAATCCCAGCCCCAATGCCTCGTTAGGCGAAAGCTTCGCGACCGCTTTGTGAAGCTTGAGGGTATCGCCCCAGAAGGCTTCGTCTCCGAAAGTGTCGTAGCGGAAAATTTGCCGGCCTTCAGCCAGCAATCGCTGCGCGTTTTGGTCGACTGGATCGTCGGAAGTTCTGCTCACCGCGGTGCCATCGGCGGGTAGCGTGAGCAACCCAAGGGTGAGAAAGACCGCGAACATCGACGCGACCGCGGCTCGGACCGTCCATTTGTGCCGTGCGAAGGGGGAATAAGACACCCAAAGCATGTTCTTTTTCATTAGACCTCCTTGCCCGCGACTTCGACTCTGAACATAAACCTTCGATTTGCAAAAAAGTCAATATTTTTTTGACTTATTTTTGGTTAAGATTTTACACCGATTGGTTGCCGTTGGGCGGGCACGACGGGAGGGGTGGAAATCTGTCGGTCGAGGCCAGGCCGAACGCCTGACTTCCTTACGGGGTCCAACGCAGAATTAGGGTGCGTTCGGGTTTGGTAAAGAGTCCGGTTGTCCCGACTGCCCACAAGGTGCCGCTCGGGGTCGCGGCGATTCCCTGCAAACGGTTGTTGGAGTTCCTTCTGTTAGGGCTGGGGACGAAGTTCCAATTCGTGCCGTCCCAGTTTTCGGTGAGGGTAAACTGGGCGCTGCCTTGGAGCGGCACGATGTACTGCCCGGCGGTCCAGATGTTGTTACTCGCAAGGGCGACAATTCCGATCAGGGCAAGGTTGGTTGCGTTGGGATCGAAGTTTGGGGTCGGAACAATTACCCAGTTACTGCCGTCCCAGTGCTCGGCGAGCGTACTGAGGCTGCCCGCCTGACCGACGGCCCAGACGCTGTTGCTCGCAACTGCGGCCACGCCAAAGAAGATGTTATCGCCAATCCCGTTCGGGCTTGGAACAATGCTCCAGTTGGAGCCGTCGAAATGCATCGTGAGTGTCTTTTTTTCCTGGAAGGAACTGCCGACTGCCCAGATGTCGTTCGAAGCAATCGCATCGACCGCGAAAAGGATATCGTGGTCGAGGATCGGGCTCGGATGGATTGTCCAGGCCACGCCGTCGTAGTGCAGGGTAAGGGCGAAGGTGTTAAAGGTGCCCGGGTCGAGTGACGAGCCGACCGCCCAGATATCTGTCGGCGAGACGACCGTGACGGCCTCGAGGATATTGGAGCGGCCGGGTATATTCGGGCTCGGGAAAATGCTCCAAGTGCTGCCATTCCAATGTTCGATCAGCGTGCTGTAGATGCTGCCGTTGGCTGCCTGGCCGATCGCCCAGATATCGTTGGCGGCCGCGACCGCGAGGCCGTTGAGGAAGTTGTACCCGTTAGTCGCGTTCGGGCTCCGAACGACTGACCAGTTCGCGCCGTTCCAATGTTCGATCAGGGTACGATAAGCATTTAGCCGCTGGTCGAAACTCCAGCCGACCGCCCAAAGATCGTTGTCTGCCGCGGAGGCGATTGCCGAGAGCGAGTTGGCCTGGTTGCCGGCGTTTGGGCTTTTCACCACTTCCCACTCGGCGGCCGAGACAGAAGTTGCCAGCAGAAGAACAACAAGAATCGCACTGAAAATGGGCGAAGACTTCATAAAAGGATGATCCAGACTCAGTCGATGACGAACAAAGCGTTTCGCGTAACAGCTTCGTTACGCTCCCCTCCAGGGCACTTCGGAGAGGTGATGATTTCTGTGATGAATTCCCTGTGATGATTTCTGTGATGATTCTGACCCCTGTGATGATTCTATTCTTCCCCAATTCCTCCTGAGCGGGTGGTTTGCTTCGAGATCGGCGGCAAAAGATACTGGAGTTGAAACTCCGATGTTTCGCCGTTCGACAAAACAATTCGGCCAATCTTGCGTTTGGTTAGCAGCGGCTTAAAGGGATCCAACCTTACTGACAGATTGAACTGTGTCGTATTTGGCTCAACGAAAAGAGTCGTTGGCGCCGCTCGTCGCGAAGGCGTTGCCAGTGTCTCCCATTGGCCGGTAGCTTCGTTTCTTACCTGCAACGTCACATCCGGCCAAAAGATGCCGTCGTCCGACTTTTGTCCTTGGATCGCGAGCCTGGACGCAGGCTGCTTTCCAACAGGCCCGTTAGTACAAAACCACATTCCAGTGAGGTGTTCACTCTGATCGACCGAATACAATGTGAGCTGATGCAGTCGCTCTCCCCTATTTATCGGCTCGGCAGAAATCATAATCGACCAATGTCCTGTTTCCTCGGTACCGGCGCAAGCAGTGTAAAGATCACACCACGGGAAGATA
>Ga0081539_10001422_pt1 | contig 41133 bp, 42 predicted proteins | sample TabmetS4T2R2_FD_71023 | JGI IMG/M metagenome (GOLD analysis project Ga0081539, IMG submission 71023) | Tabebuia heterophylla rhizosphere microbial communities from the University of Puerto Rico - S4T2R2 | ecosystem: Host-associated > Plants > Roots > Rhizosphere ... | reverse complement strand
CGGCGCAGGCTGGGTTCAACCCGCTCCAACTCCGGCCGCCGGCGGCCGGGCGGGTCGAGAAGAAGGCGCGCGGGCGGCTCTTCACCCTGCTCATCGTGGTCGCCTCGGTGCTGATGGCCGGATGGCAGACATGGCGGCTGGATCGGGACAATGAGCTGCTGGCCGCCGGCCTGGCCACCGAGCGCGACCGCGCGGCGAGCCTCATCGCACGCACCGACCGGCTCGAGAAGAAGCTTGCCGGGGTGTTCGACCCGGAGTCGATCTCCTCGATCGTGTTGCCGAGCGTGTTTCGGGTACAGGCCGGAAGCTTCACCGGGACGGCCTTCTCGGTGGGCGACAAGGCGGCCGATGGGCAGTCGAATCTCCTGACCAACTTCCACGTCGTCGAGGAGATCTGGGATTCCGGTGATCGTGATGTCTCGCTGGAGCGCGGCGGGAGCGAGATGTCCGCGACCGTGGTGAAGATCAGCCGCGGCAAGGATCTGGCGCTGCTTCGGGCCGATCGTGAGGTGCGAGGCCTCAAGCCGGCCGAGGCCGACGTCAGGCCCGGGCAGCAGATCGTGGTGGTGGGTGCGCCGTTCGGGCTCGCGGATTCGGTCACGACCGGCGTGGTCAGCGCCTTCCGTCCCGGTGATCGAGATGGGCAGTCGATTCAGTTCGACGCACCCATCAACCCGGGCAACTCCGGCGGGCCGGTGGTCAACGCCAACCAGGAAGTGGTGGGGCTGGCCACCGCGAAGGCGCGGGATGCCGAGGGGATCGGCTTGGCGGTCCCGATCAAGACGGCCTGTGATCTGTTCAAGGTCTGTTAGCCAGCGGCGCCCGGTTGCGGCGCGAGATCGCGGTCACGCCGGGGGGTGGCAGGCCCGCGGTCGAGGCGAGCATGGTGCACCAGCCGTAGAGGTGGGCGCTCATGTCCTCCGACGTCGGGGTCCACGATGCGCGGATCTCCAGGTCTGCGGTAGGCACCGGGCCGGCCAGCTCGCCGAAGCGGGTCGACGTGGTCTGGGTGATCGTGCCGCCGATGGCCGTGTATGCCGCGCCGTGTTGGTCCAGGCCGTCGGTGAGCCAGGTCCAGGCGACGGCCGGTAGCAGCGGGTCGCCGGCCATGTCGGACTCCAGCTCAGCGGTGATCAGCGTGACCAGGCGCAGATCGCCACGCCAGGCCTCGTGGCCGTCGGGTTCGTGAAGCAGGATCAGCCGGCCGCTGGCTACCTCGTCACCGGAGCGCAGCACGGTGGCGCTGAGCGCGAACGCGTACGCGGCGAGCCGCTGCGGCGCGGCGATCTCCTCGAGCAGGATCTCCTCACGCGGCGTCGCGGCTCGCATCCCGGCGACGGCGCGGGTGAACGCCGCCGGGCCTGCTACCGACGCCTGGTCCTCCGGACGGCGCGGAGGACCCGCAGAGCCCGAGGAAGCCGACGTAGCCATGCACTGAAGCGTATGCCGATCACCGCTGTCCGTCGTCGATCGCCGCGCCGCGTGCCGCCGGGTCGGCGTGGCACCATGTCGCGGTGACCCCAGCTTCCGATTCGGCGTTCGTCCGTGCCTGCCGAGGCCTGCCCGTGCCGCACACGCCCGTCTGGTTCATGCGCCAGGCCGGCCGCTCACTGCCGGAGTACCGCAAGATCCGCGATGGCATCGGGATGCTCGACTCCTGCCGTCGACCGGATCTGGTCACCGAGATCACCCTGCAGCCGGTCCGCCGGCACGGCGTCGACGCGGCCATCCTGTTCAGCGACATCGTGGTCCCGCTGGCGGCGGCCGGCGTCGACCTGGACATCGTCACCGGCACCGGTCCGGTGGTCGCCGAGCCGATCCGCGCCGACAGCGACGTCGATCGCCTTCGTCCGATCACCGCGGACGATGTCCGCTATGTCGATGAGGCGGTCCGGATGCTGGTCGCCGAGCTCGGACCGATCCCATTGATCGGCTTCGCGGGTGCGCCGTTCACGCTGGCCAGCTACCTGATCGAGGGTGGGCCGTCGCGGACCTACGTCAAGACCAAGGCGATGATGTACGGAGAGCCGGCGCTGTGGAACGCCCTCTGCGACCGGCTGGCCGACATCACGCTCGCGTTCCTGCGTACCCAGGTGGCGGCCGGCGCCGGCGCGGTCCAGCTCTTCGACTCGTGGGCCGGCGCGCTCTCCGAGGCCGACTACCGCCGGCACGTCCTGCCGCACTCGTCGAAGGTCCTGGTCGGCCTGGCCGACGCCGGCGTACCGCGCATCCACTTCGGCGTCGGTACCGCCGTTCTGCTGCGGGCCATGGGCGAAGCCGGAGCGGACGTGGTCGGCGTCGACTGGCGCACCCCGCTCGACCAGGCTGCGGAGCTGGTCGGCCGCGACAAGGCGGTCCAGGGCAATCTCGATCCCGCGGTCCTGTTCGCGCCGTGGCAGGTCGTCGAGGCGGAGGCTCGCCGGGTGCTCGCCGAGGGCGGCTCCGCTCCGGGGCACGTCTTCAACCTCGGCCACGGCGTGATGCCCGACACCGACCCGGACGTGCTGACCCGGCTCGTCGACCTGATCCACCAGGCGTCCACGCGCTGAGTGGGCACGTGCTGATCCCGACTCGGGGTTCGGGACAGTTCATCGATTTTGAGGACAGCGGCGCGGCCTGACAGTGTGGAGCCGTGCGAAAGCGGGTGGCGATCATCGGCGGTGGGATCGCCGGGCTGGCTGCGGCCGTGCGGGTCCGGGATCGGGCGCCGAGAGATACCGAGATCATCGTGTACGAGCAGAGCGGTGTGCTCGGCGGCAAGCTGCGCACCGGGGAACTCGCCGGCACCACGGTGGAACGCGGCGCCGAATCGTTCCTGGTCGGTGCGCCGGATGGAACCGAGTCGGCGGCGGTGCGGTTTGCGCGGCGGCTCGGGTTGGGGGACGCGCTGGTTCATCCGGCGACGGTGCAGGCCGCGCTCGCCGCCGGGGGTGTGCTTCGGCCTATTCCGGCCGGGACGCTGATGGGTGTGCCGGCCGAGTCGTCATCGGTGGACCGGGACAACGGCCGGCCGCTGCTGCCCGCGGAAACGGACGTCTCGGTGGGTGCGCTGGTGCGGGCCCGCTATGGCGACGCCGTCGTGGACCGGCTCGTCGATCCGATGCTGGGTGGCGTGTACGCCGGTCGCGCGGACGAGTTGTCGCTGGCCGTGACGATTCCGGCGCTGGCGGCCGCCGCTCGCGACGAGCACACGTTGTCGGGTGCGGTCCGGCGGGCCCAGGCCGCGTCCGTGCGCGTGCCCGGTCGAGCGGTCTTCGCCACCGTCGACGGGGGGCTGACTCGCCTGGTGGGGGCGGCCGCCGCGGCCAGTGGCGCGCGGATCAGCCTGGGCTTGCCGGTGCGCGAGCTGGCCCGCACCGCGCACGGGTGGCGGGTGCTGCTCGGGCCGGCGCCGGCGCCGCAGACCGATGACGTGGATGCGGTGGTGGTCGCGGTGCCCGCCAAGGCGGCGTCACGCATGCTGCTGGGCGTCGAGGGCGACGCTTCGGCGGCCGTCGGCGTGCTGGAGTATGCGAGCGTTGCGCTTGCCGCGTTCGCGCTGCCACCCGGAACACCGCTGCCGGAACTGTCCGGCTTTCTCGTGCCGGCGACCGAAGGCACCTTGGTCAAGGCGGCGACTTTCCTCACGCGGAAGTGGGCACACCTGCACCGGGACGACGGCCCGGTGGTCGTACGCGCATCGCTCGGGCGGGCCGGCGAGGAGGCATCGCTGCAGCGTGACGACAGCACGCTGGCCGAGCTGGCGCATGCGGAGACGAGCGAGCTGATCGGGGCGCCGCTGCCGCCGGCGCTGGCATCGTGGGTGCAGCGCTGGGGTGGTGGACTGCCGCAGTACCGGCCGGGTCATCTGGACCGGGTCGTCGCCGCGCGGGCCGCGCTTCATCGGCTGCCCGGGATCGCGCTGGCCGGTGCGGCGTTCGACGGCGTCGGAATACCGGCGTGCGTGGCGAGCGGTGAGCGTGCCGCCGAGGACGTACTGAAGAGTCTGGAGGACGCATGAGTGAGCAGCCCGGAGGCGAATCCGCGCAGACCAACGCCGCGCGGATCAACGAACTGAACGCGACGATCCGCTACACCATGTGGTCGGTGTTCCGGGTCACCACGCCGTTGCCCGCGATGCGCGACGACCTCGTCGGCGAGGTTGAAGCGCTGTTCGAGCAACTGGCCGGCAAGGACGTGGTGGTGCGCGGCACGTATGACGTGTCCGGTTTGCGGGCTGACGCCGACCTGATGATCTGGTGGCACTCCGCGTCGCCGGATGCGCTGCAGGAGGCGTACGGGCTGCTCCGTCGCACCACGCTGGGCCGGCACCTGGAACCGGTCTGGTCGCAGATGGCGCTGCACCGGCCGGCCGAGTTCAACAAGAGCCACCTGCCCGCGTTCCTGGCCGGCGAGGACGCCCGCCAGTACGTCTGCGTCTACCCGTTCGTGCGTTCGTACGAGTGGTACCTGTTACCGGACGAGGAACGGCGGGCGATGCTGGCCGAGCACGGCCGGATGGCGCGTGGCTATCCGGACGTCCGGGCGAACACCGTCGCGTCGTTCGCGCTGGGCGACTACGAGTGGATGCTCGCCTTCGAGGCGGACGAGCTCCACCGGATCGTCGACCTGATGCGCGACCTGCGGGCCTCCGGCGCCCGGCGGCACGTTCGGGAAGAGGTGCCGTTCTACACCGGGCGCCGCCGCTCGGTCACGGAGCTGGTTGCGGCTCTGGCCTGAACATCGGTACGTGCGGAATGCCGTCTTCGAGGTACTCCGGGCCGGTCTGTTGGTACCCGAACTTTTTGTAAAAACGGACAAGGTGCGCCTGGGCCTCCAGAACGCTCGGCCGGTTGCCGATGACTGTCAAGGCCTCCTGCATGACGCGCTTGCCGAGGCCGGCGCCTCGGGCCGGGGGTGCGGTCAGGACGCGGCCGATTCGTTCCACGTGCCCGTCATCCACGATGCGTAGATACGCGAGGATTTCGTCGCTGCGCGAAAGCCACACATGGCGCGTACCGGGCTCGGTGTCCCGGCCGTCGAGATCGGCGTAGAAGCACTTCTGCTCCACCACGAAGACATCGCCACGCAGCTTGAGTATCGCGTACAGCGTGCGGGTGTCGAGATCGCGGAATGACGCCACCCGTACCTCGTCCGTCGGTTCCGGTTGCATCCGCGAATCCTATGCGGCGTGCCGTCACCCGTTTCCGGCTCGTCCGTTGTCAGCATAGGAGCCCGGCTCTGTATGGGAGGACTCATGATCAAGCGCAGCAAGCTCTTCGGCAACAAGACCCGGGTCACCTTCTGCCTGCCCAAGGATCAGCCCGCCGGTCCGGTGAGCGTCGTCGGTACGTTCAACGATTGGGAGCCCGGTCTGCACGAGCTCAAGACCCGGCGGGACGGCACCCGCACCATCAGCCTCCAGCTCGACCCCGGCCACTATTCGTTCCGCTATCTGGGTACCGGCGGTGTCTGGCTCGACGATGACCACGCCGACGGATTCGGTCCCCAGGGCAGCGAACTTCGACTCTGAAGGCCGCCACGCGGGCTTCACGCCAGGACGAAACGGAAGCCACGCCGGCGGAGTTCTCTGATCGTGGCTTCCAGCGAGGCGGCGGTGCGACTGCGGTCGCCGCCGCCGTCGTGCATCAGGACCACGTCCCGGGAGCGGACGTTGCGAACCACGTGAGACGTGATGGCTCGGGCCGGCGGGCGTTTCCAGTCCTGCGGGTCGACGTCCCAGCCGAGCGCCCGCAGGCCGAACCTCGCAACGGTCTTCCGGGACTCGCGGTCGGATGAGCCGTACGGAAATCGAAAGGTCTCGGGTTTCACGCCGGTGGCCCGGGCGATCTGCCACTGCGCGATGGCGACCTCCATGCGGACCCGGCGGGCGGAGGCGCGCGCGAGGTCGACGTGCGAACGGCTGTGGTTGCAGATCTGGTGGCCCTCCCGGGCGATCCGGCGGGCCAGCGCGGGGAACTCCTCGGCGTTGTCACCGAGCAGGCAGAACGTGGCCGGCACCCGGTTGCGGTACAGCACGTCGAGGACCTCGGCGGTGTAGGCGGCCGGTCCGTCGTCGAAGGTCAGCGCGACCGTCTTCGGGTTGCGCAGCCGCCCGGGTACGACCGGCCCATACATGACGATCTCGGTGATCTCGACGCGCGGTTCGGCCGGTCCGGCCCGCGAAGCCACGGCGGGCGCTTCTCCGCTGACCGCTTCTCCGCTGACCGCCAGTGCGACGGCGATCGCGAGGGCCGCGGACATGGACTTGGTCGGGCGCACGGGGTTGAGTGTTGTCGCGAGATCAGGACAAATCGAGCATTAGGCGCGGTAGGTCCACCGAAGGTGGGGATGTTTCCACCGGTCGGCGAATCAACCCGTAGCGTGCAAGCAGGGATTTCCCCGTATCAACCCGAGAATCGTTCACTTCTGGCTAGCCTGAGGACATGACCATTCACGAGGGTGCCGACCTGCACAAAAGGGTGGAGCGTTACGAGGCGGCTGTCGACGAGTTGCGTTCCGCCCATCAGGATGTCAAGGACGTACTGGCCGAGCATGTGCTGTTCGAGCGGTGGCAGCAGATCGGCTTCGATTTGGGATTTTCGGCGGCTGGGGGGCAGCAGTCGGCGGTGCAGAACGGCCAGATGCACCACGACATCGCCTCGATCAACAGCCAGGTTCCCGAGATGAGCGACGCTTGGTGAGCTGATCTACCGGCTCCGCTGCATTTTCCGGACGGCGTTCGGTGGTTGGGCGCCAGGAGAACCACGGGGCTTCGCCTCGTTCTCTTGACACCCAACTCACCGGCGGCGACATGCGGTTGCCGAATCGCGTTCAGCGCGACCGGCCACCTGGATCGTCTTCAGCTGTCCTTCGGATCGAGCCGGATGGACAGGCTGTTCACGCAGTGGCGCGTGTTCTTGGGCGTGAAGCCCTCGCCCCGGAAGACATGACCGAGGTGGGAGTCACACCGGGCACAGCGGATCTCCGTACGCACCATGCCGTGGCTGCGGTCATCGATCTCCTTGACCGCGCCGGGTATCGCGTCGTCGAACGACGGCCAGCCGCAGTGGCTGTCGAACTTCGTGTCACTCGGATAGAGCTGGGCGCCGCAGGCCCGGCACTCGTACATCCCCGGGGTCTTGGTGTCCACGTACTCCCCGGTCCATGCCGGCTCGGTGCCGGCCTGACGCAGAACCCGGAACTCGGCCGGGGTAAGCCGGACCCGCCACTCGTCCTCGGTGGTGGGCAGGGTGGTCTTGTCAGCTGCCATGCCGTCAACGGTACGTCGATCGCACTTTTCGTGCGGCGTGCCCGCGCCCGGCGTCGTTGACCGATCCATGGAAGCTGCTTCGCCGGCCCGGTTTCATCCCACCTGCCAACAGGCCCTCGGCCGCGGCCTCTATCTCGGCGTGCTGGTGTCGGTGCTGGGCCTCACCGTGACGCTGCCGGCCGCCATCTTCACCACGGTGCCGGCCTGGTTCTGGCCGGTGCTGGCGTTCGGGCCGCCGCTGGCCGGACTGCTGGGTGGAGTGCTGCTCGGCCGCCGATCCGGTACGGAGATCAGCGCCAGCGGCATCCGGACCGCCGCGCGTGCGGTCGAACCGTGGAGCAGGGTCGTCGACCTGCGCGCGGAGCGTCGCGGCGCGCGTACCGTCGTGTCCGTCTATCTGGAGTCCGGGGCGAGCATGCAGCTGGCCGCGCCGTACAGCGGCGAGTTGTTCGCCGCCGATCCGCAGTTCGAGCTCAAGGTCTTCGCGCTGTCGCATCTGTGGCGCAGCCATCGCTTCGGCGGGATGCCGTGACCGACTCGCGGGGACGGTTGCCAGGAAATCCGACATTCATGGTTAAAATCCCTCGGACGGAATCGGACTTTCAGCAACAGAACGGATACTCCTCATGAGTTTGACGCGCCGGTTGGCCGCTGGATTGCCCGCGGTCGGCGTGACCGCCCTCGCCGCACTGGCACTCGCCGGGTCGCCGGCCGGCGCCGAGCCCGGTGATGCCGCTCGCGCCGGACTGCCCGCCGTGATGGCCACTGCGTGCTCTGACGACTCACGCAACAAGTGCGTCGACGGCGATGCCGCGGGCTACGCGTACGGCGAGGACGACGCCGACATCCCGAACGACAACTCGACGGCTGGTGCCGACGACTCCGGGGACGACGACCGCGGCAACCCCGGCTACGGCGGCGAGAGCCCGACACCGTCGCCGTCGGAGACCACGCCGACCGCGATCACCGATACCGTGCCGCCGGGTGGCGAAGCCCCCGCCGTCGCGCCGAGCACGTCGACCACGCCGGGCGGCGGGGTGAGCGCCGGTGGGACGCTGCCGCTGACCGGTGCCCCGTTGGGTGCCACGATCACCGTGGGTGCGGCGCTGGTTCTCGGTGGTGGCGCGGCGGTCTGGTACACGCGGCGCCGCCGGGAGGCGTGAGCTTCCTTTCGTCTCGATGGCCGCCTGGATCTCCGGGCGGCCGTCGACGTATACCGCTCCGGCGGCGCCGACTACGCCGCCCGGTGGCATAGGGTCGGCGCATGGCGGCGACGCGAAACGCTGAAGAAGTCGAGGTGGCCGGCCACACCGTACGGCTGACCAGCCCCGATAAGGTGGTTTTCCCGCGCACGGGCTACACGAAGCGGGACGTCTTCGAGTTCTACCTGTCGGTCGGCGATGGCATCATGCGCGCCCTGGGTGACCGGCCGACGACGCTGCAACGCTTCCCGGATGGCATCGACGGGGAGATGTTCTTCCAGAAGCGGATCCCCACGCGCGGGGTCCCGCCGTGGATCGAGACCGCAAAGATCAAATTCCCGAGCATGCGTACGGCGGACGAGCTGTGTCCCGCGGATCTTGCCCATGTGGCCTGGGCGGCCCAGATGGGTACGGTCGTCTTCCATCCGTGGCCGGTCCGGCGCGCTGCCGTGGACAACCCTGACGAGCTGCGTATCGACCTGGATCCGCAGCCCGGCACCAACTTCGGTGACGTCGTCCGCACCGCCGGCGTGGTGCATGAGGTGCTCGACGATCTTGGCTGGACCGGCTTTCCCAAGACGTCTGGCGGCCGGGGCGTGCACGTCTACATCCGGATCAAGCCGCAGTGGTCCTTCGTGGAGGTGCGGCGGGCGGCGATCGCGCTGGCCCGGGAGGCGGAACGCCGCAGGCCAGACGCGATCACCACCTCCTGGTGGAAGGAGGAACGCGGCGAGAGGGTGTTCATCGATTACAACCAGATGGCGCGGGACCGCACCATCGCCTGCGCCTACTCGCTGCGCGCCAACGCCCGGGCCACCGTCTCCACCCCGGTCAGCTGGGACGAACTGGCCGAGGTGGAGCCGGATGACTTCGACCTGCGTACGGTGCCTTCGCGCTTCGCCAAGATCGGCGACCCGCACGTGACGATCGATGACGTGAAGCACGATCTCACTCCGCTACTCGAGTGGTCCGAGCGGGACGAGTCGCGGGGCGAAGGCGACATGCCGTACCCGCCGGATCATCCGAAAATGCCCGGCGAGCCGCCGCGGGTGCAGCCCAGCCGAAAGAACGCCGCGAACTGGCAGGACACCGAGTGATTCCGATGGGTGCTCAGAGCCGCTCTGAGCACCCATCGGAATCAGTGGGCTATGCCACACGTGCGCGGGGACGCGACTGGGCCGGGTCGGATCTCGGCTCGTCGGTCAGCAGGCGGCCAACGGTGATGAGAACGGTGCCTACCCGGTTCCGCCAGGCGTGCTGCTGGCTGAAGGACGCCGCCAGCCGCTCGTGCTGCGCCTCCTGAAGCAGGTCGTCCTGGTGCAGCTTGGCGGCGGTGCCGATCAGGTTCAGATACATGACTTCGCCTCCGACACTAGCTAAATGTCTTTGATGGTGTTGTCATTGACTGTAGTACGGTAGGTGTCACCAGTCAAACGAATTAGCTGGTGTCTTGGGAGGTTGGCATGGCGACCGAGGACGTCCCGGAGGAGCTGCGCCTCGTCGAGTCGTTCGCGAATTCTCTGGACGTCGACGCTGATACGGATGACCTGGAATCGCCCGAGCGCTTCGGCCGCTGGCTCGCCGACCACGGCTTCCCTCAAGTCGAGCCCACCGCCGACGAACTGGCGTTCGCCATCGGTGTGCGCAGCGCCCTGCGCGAGGAGCTGATGGCCCACCACGGGCATGTCGAGCCCGGCGACGTCCGGTTCCGGCTGGACGGCTTCGCCGAGCGGATACCGATGCGGGCCGCGTTCGGCGCCGGGCCGGCCACCTTCGTACCGGTCGGCGCGGGTGTCGCCGCCATGCTCGGCGAGGTGCTGGCCGCAATGGTGATCGCCGAGCGGGAGGGCAGCTGGCACCGGCTGAAGATCTGCCGTGAGGACACCTGCCAGTGGGTGTTCTTCGACCGCTCGAAGAACCAGTCCAAGACATGGTGCTCGATGCGGGTCTGCGGCAACCGCAACAAGACGCGTTCGTACCGCAGCCGGCAGCGGTCAGAAGAGGCTTAGCTTCATGCCCTCGTGGGACGCGGTGAAGCCGAGCGACTCGTAGAAACGGTGTGCGTCCACGCGCCGCTTGTCGGTGGTCAGCTGGGCGAGGCGGCAGCCACGCTCGCGGCCCCGATCCAGCGCCCACCGCATCATCTGCCGGCCCAGGCCCTGGCCACGCCGGTCGGTGCGTACCCGAACCGCCTCGATCGTCATCCGCTCGGCCCCGCCGCGGCTCAGCGACGGTGTGAACGTGAGCTGGAAGGTGCCCACCACCTCGCCGGCGTCGTCCGCGACAATCAGCTCGTTGCGCGGATCGGCGTCGACGGCCTCGAACGCTGCCCAGTGTGCCGCGTCGGCTGACTCGGAGACCGTTCGTCGGCCCGGCTCCTCCGCGCGGTACGCGGGCTCAGGCACCGGTTGCTGCACGGCGCGAGCCTGGCTGATCTCGTCGTCCGCCAGCAGCGCCAGGATGGCCGGCACGTCGGTGCGGCTGGCGATGCGCAAGGTCAACACCCGCTCATCCTGACACGCCCGGTCGGCTGACTCCGAGGCTGGCGCCGACCGGGCACGATGTCGCCATGCAGAGACTGCTGATTCCGGTCCGAGCGGCGTACCGGGGACTGGTCTGGCTGGCGAACTCCCCGCGGACGCTGATGCTCTCCTATTCGATCTTGATCATCGTGTGCGCGGCTCTTTACCGAGTCTTCGAGGCCGAGGTGACCTTCGGCGACGCGTTGTGGTGGGCCGTCGTCACCGCCTCGACCGTGGGGTACGGCGACATCTCGCCGGACACCTGGCAGGCCCGGGTGATGGCCGCACTTCTCATCTCGGTCATGGTGCTGGTCGTCGTACCGCTGATCACGGCACACTTCGCCAGCAAGCTCATCGTGGACACCGACGCTTTCCGGCACGAGGAGCAGGAGGAGCTCAAGCAGAATCTGCGAACGGTACGCGCGTTGCTGGAGTCGCTGGCCGAACGGGAAGGCATCACCTCGCCGGGCAGCGCAGGCCCTCCTTCGGCACGGTGAGGTCGATCAGATACTCATTCACCGCGTTGGTGATGCAGCGCGTGGCCGCGTAGGCGGTGTGGCCCTCGCCCTCCCAGGTGAGCACCTGTCCGGTACCGAGCATGCCGGCCAACTCGGCGGTGTTTTCGTAGGGCGTCGCCGGGTCGCCGGTCGTGCCCACCACCACGATCGGCGGCGAGCCGGTCGCCGGACCGACCGGGTACGGGTCTCGCCCGCCCGGCCAGAACGTGCACGGCAGCATGCCGATCGCCAGGGCCGCGCCGAACATCGGATACTTCTTGCGCCACTTACCCTGGAGCTCGCGGATCTGCTCGACGGTCGGCGCCTCGTCGGTGTCCGCGCAGTTCACCGTGAGATTGGCGTCCGACTGGTTGGAGTACGTACCGTCCGGCCGGCGGTCCGCATACTGGTCCGCCAGGTCGAAGATGCCCTCCGGGTTGCCGGCCTGCAAACTGTCCACCGCCTTGGCCAGGGTCGCCCAACCCGACTCGTGGTAGAGCGAGGAAACCACGGCCAGAAAGATCCAGCCCGCGGTGGTGTCCCTCCCGTCTTTCCCGCGTACCGGGGACGATCTGGCCTTTTCCATGGCATCGATGATCGCGCCGCGGGCGTCCGGAGCGATCGGACACCGTTGCGCACTCTGCTCGCACCAGTCCGTGAAGTTAGCGAAAGCCCGCTCGAAGCCCTTGGCCTGCGACTCGAAGCGGCCCACGAAGTCTTCCGCCGGGTTGACCGCGCCGTCCAGCACCAATGCCCGGATGTTTCTGGGATAGAGCTGCGCGTAGGTCGCGCCGAGCAGGGTGCCGTAGGAATAGCCCAGATAGGTCAGCTTGGCGTCACCGACGGCGGTGCGGACACCGTCCATGTCGTGAGCGGCCTGCTCGGTGGCGAACAGCGGCAACTGGTCACCGTATTTCGCGCCGCAGCCGGTGGCGATCCGGCGGTTCAGCTCGACCGCCTCGTCGAACTCGACCTTGCTGAACGGATCCGGGTCGATCGCGATGGTCTTGTCTTGATCGTCGTCGCTGATGCACTTGACCGGGTTGGACCGGCCGACGCCGCGCGGGTCGAATCCGACGATGTCGAACCGGTCGGTGACCGCGGTCGGCAGGCCGCCGACCTGTTGACCGAATGACAGGAACACGGCGTAGTCGACCCCCGATACGCCGGGGCCGCCGGGGTTGATCACCAGCGAACCGATCCGGTCGGCCTGCCGGTCCGACCGGATCCGGATCATGAAGATTTCGTAGGTCTCCCCGCTGCGCGGCGTGGCCCAGTTGCGGGGCACCGCGACCGACGCACAGTCGTACCGCATCCCGGCGGCCCCGCGTCCGACTAGCTGTCGCGGCACACTCGGGCAGGACCGCCACTTCACCCGCGTGCCGGGCACTGCGGGTGGCTGGCTCTGGCTGGTGTCCGGCAGGGACGAGTCGGACTCGTCGGGCGCGATGACGGGCAGAATGCACCCCGCGGTCGCGACGATGGCAGCCGCGAGCAGTCCAACGACCAGGCGGGTACGACTCGGCACGGGCAGACCCTTCAGCGACCGGAGCTTGCTCGCAGAAGGCTAGCGGGTCGGTCTGACAAACTCCGCCAACGCCCGCCCACAATCACCGGGCGACCTCAACGGCTGGTCAGCACCTCGGCGAGATTGAACTGCACCGGCCGTTCCAGCTGCTCGTAAGTGCACGTCCTCGGGTCGCGATCGGGGCGCCACCGTTCGAACTGTGCGGTGTGCCGGAAGCGGATGCCCTCCATGTAGTCGTACCTGACCTCGACCACGCGTTCCGGCCGCAGTGGGACGAACGACAGGTCCTTGCCGTTGTTCCACCGGCTGACCTCGTTCCTGCGCGGCGTACGCTCGCCCGACTCGTGCGCCGCCCAGTTCCACGGATGTCCCTCGAACGTGGTGACCAGCGGCTGCATCTCCGCGAACAGCTCCTCGCGGACGGTGATCGGGAAGGAACCGATAACGCCCACCGAGACCAGCATGTCGCGTTCGTCGTACAGGCCGAGCAGCAGCGAGCCGATCCGGTTCTCCGCCGACTTGTGCACGCGATAACCGGCGACCACGCAGTCCGCCGTACGCTTGTGCTTGATCTTGGTCATTACCCGCTTGTCGGGTTCGTAGAGCACGTCCTTGCTCTTCGCGATCAGACCGTCCAGCCCGGCCCCCTCGAACTCGGCGAACCAGCGCTTCGCCGTGTCGAGGTCGTCGGTGGCCGGCGTGATGTATATCGGCGGCTTGGCCTGCTTGAGGACCTCCATCAAGCGGGCCCGGCGCTGGGCGAACGGCAACGACGTCAGATCGTCATCGCCGACCGCCAGCAGATCGAATGCCACGAAGCCGGCCGGTGTCTGCTCCGACAGCAGCTTTACCCGGCTGGCCGCGGGATGGATCCGCTGCTGCAGCGCCTCGAAGTCGAGCGTGTTGCGGGCCGTGTCGGCGACGATCACCTCGCCGTCGATCACCGCCCGCTCCGGGAAGTTGGCCAGCACCGCCTCGACCACCTCGGGGAAGTATCGGGTCATCGGCTTCTCGTTGCGACTTCCGATCTCCACCTCGGCGCCGTCCCGGAAGATGATCGACCGGAAGCCGTCCCACTTCGGTTCGTAGATCTGCCCGGGCGGGATCGCCGCGACAGGCTTGGCCAGCATCGGCTTCACGGGCGGGTTGATCGGCAGCTCCATCGGCACAGTCTCCCCGCTCGGCGGCCGGTGGTCGAGGTGGCCTACCTCGCCGATCTTGGACTTGTGGTGCCCCACAAAAGCCGCATTGGTCTTATATAGGCCACCACAACTCCAAGATCGGCGAGCAACGGGGAGGGGGTGGCTAGGGAAAGCGGCATAGGGCGACTGTGGCGTCGTCGTGCGGCTTGACGCCTGCGGGCGGGTGGGCTAGTTCGGCGGCCCGTACCGCCTCGAGCAGCCGGCCCTGACCGGCCAGCGTCAGCGCCTCCGACCAGTCCCGGCCGAACAGCTCGACGAGCCGGGTCGCTCCGTCGGTGCAGACGAGCACGGCGTCCAGCGCGGACCGGGGTACCGACCCGGTGAGCGCCTCCGCCGCCGCGGCCGGCTCGGTCGACGCCACCCAGAAGCCGCCGGGCGCGTTGCGCAGCGCGGCCACCGACGCCCGCGTCCGGCCGCGCAGGCCCGACGTCCGGCCATCGGTGATCGCCCGGATCCCGCCCGGCCCGGCGAGGACCACGGTGCTGTCGCACAGCACCAGGTAGTCCACCTCGTCGCCACGCTCGCGGACGATCGCCACGGTCGACGACGGACTTTCCGGATGGGACAGGTCACAGGTGTCCGAATGCGCGGCGCGCAGCTCTCCGATGGCGTGCGCGAGCAGGTCGGTGAGCGGATGCGCGGGATGCCGGGTCAGGGCCGCGGCCAGCGTCGCGCCGAGCGTACGGACCAGCCACACCGGGTCGTGAACGCACCCGGTCGGCACGTGCGGTGGCGAGGTCACGCCGTCCAGAACGATGACGAAGTCGTCGGCCGCGATGACCCGGTCCTCGTTGGGCCGACCGGGCGCCGCCGCCGTGGCGAAGCTGACGTCCATCCCACCTCGGCTTCGACTACGTCGGCCTGACGCCTAGTATTCGTGGCGCGACGCCACCGTACCGCGCCGGAACACGTGAAGGAGGAACGTGGCCAGCTTCGCCCCTGTCCCACTGCCCGCATGTGAGCCGAACTACCGTACCGATGCCGTCGCCGGCGAGATCCATGGCTGGATCTCCTCTCCGCCGATGCGGGCGCTGGTCTCGGCGTACGGCGGCTCCCTCCCGCAAGCCGGTGTGGACGAACTACTGGCCTGGCTGGACGCCTTCTCCGACGAGCACTGGAACTTCCGGAAGTCCGGCAAGGTGGAACGCGACCAGGTCACCGCGCCCGAGTTCCGCCCCGACACCGCGGAGCTCGTCCGGTCCGCGGCCACCGCACTGCACCTCGTCGACGCCGATCGGCCACCCCATCCGGCGTACCGCCATCTGCTGGTCCTGGGTGGTCTGGGCCGCGCCTGCCTGCAGCGCACCGAGTACGCCGCGCGACTGGTGACCGAAAGGGCGGTCGCGGTGCCGGAACTGGCCGCGCTCGGCAGCTTCCGGCCGCTGAATGCGAGCGAGACCGCGCTGCCACAGCTCGCCGCCGGTGGGTACGAGGTGGACGCGATGGACGCCGGCGTACGGATCGGCTTCGGGTTCGGCCGGCCGGTGCGGCGCGAGGCGTCCCGGGGCGAGGTGACACACAGCTCGTGGGAGGTGCGTACCTACCGCGCCGACGGCCTGCCGGAGGTGCACGTGCTCGCCGCGCCGTCCAGTGAACCCCGGGAACGACGGGCCAACACCCCGGACACGTACGAGTTCTGGGCGCAACGGGTCAGCCTGCGCGCCACCGACCGGATCCTCGTCGTCACGTCGCCGATCTACGTGCCGTTCCAGCACAGTGACGCCATCCGGATGCTGGCCCTGCGGCACGGCTGCGGCATCGACACGATCGGCTTCGACCCGGCCACAGCCACCGTGCCGCTGGCGCCCGGCGCCACCAACCCGGACCGGTACCTACAGGAGATCCGCTCCGGCATCCTCTCCATGCGGCGGCTGGTCAACGCGCTGCGGGAGACGGTGTCGGCGTGACGGCGCCGACGTTCCCACCGGCACAACTGCCCACCGGCACCGACCGGGCGCGGATCGCCGACCAGATCGACGCGTGGATCGGCTCGCCGGCGATGACCGCGTTGCGGAAGGCGTTCGGTGATGCCCCTGCGCGCGACGGCAAGCTCGCCGACCGGCTGGTCGAACTCGAGCAGTTCTCCGCCGAGCACTGGAACTTCCGCAACGGCAACGAACGTCACGAGGCGCGGCGGCAGAGCTTCGCGTTCGAGGCTCTCATCTGGTCGGCAGCGGCGGCGCTCGGCCTGACCGGGCGGCAGGCGGTGCTGGATCGCTCGTACGACCACATGCTCGTGCTCGGTGGCGGCGTCGGTCACATGATGGCCCGATCCACGCTGGCAGCCGAGGTGATCGCGTCGGGTGTGTCGGCCGGTTCGATCGCCGGCCTGGGCAGCTTGCGGCCGTTGGACAAGCCCGACGTCGGTCACAAGTGGGGTCTGCGCGATTGCCCGACCGAGGGCGATGCGGTGGACGAGAGTCTCCGGCTCCTGTTTCGCCTGGACGAGCCGACGCAGCGCCGGTCCGGCGTGACCGATCTGGGCGCGGAATGGTGGGTGCGGTCCTATCACGACGCGTCGCCGCCCGTGCACATCCTGGCCGCGCCGCGTACGCCCCCCGCGCCGCGGGCCAACACCGGCGACACCCTGACCGGCTGGGCCGAGCTGGTCCAGCGTTCGCCGTCCGGAAGCGTTCTGCTGGTCACCACCGACGTGTTCGTGCCGTTCCAACACTGTGACGCGGTCCGATTGCTCGGTCTACGGCACGGCTGTGTGGTGCAGACCGTCGGCTGCGACTCGCTGACCAATCGATACATCGTCACTCCGTCGGAACCGACCACGGCACTGCAGGAGATCCGCTCGGCGATCCGATCGATGCAGGCTCTCCACTCAGCTCTCTGAGGTGGCAGCGATGGCGTCGCGGAACACCCGCGACCGGTGCTCGTAGTTGTCGAACCGGCCGTAGCTGGGCGCGGCGGGGGAGAGCAGGACGACGCCGCCGGCCGGGGTGTGCCGCCGGCCGAGCCGGACCGCCTCGGACAGGTCGCCCGCGGAGATCGCGGTGATGCCCGGTACGTCCTTGACCGCGTCCAGGATCCGCGGGCCGCTGTCCGGGATGCCGATCAGTGTCGCCTCGACGTGCGCCCCGGTCAGGAAGTCTCGCAGGGGAGCGTAATCGACGCCACGGTCCTCGCCTCCGACGATCACGGTCAGCGGGCGGTCCGCGTACGCCTCGATCGCGTGCATTGTGGACTGCGGGATGGTGGACAGCGAGTCGTCCACGAAGGTCAGCCCGGAGGGGTCCGGGATCGGGGTCATCCGGTGGTCCAGCGCCCGGTACGTGGAAACCGCCTCGGCCAGCGTCTCGCGGCGGGCTGCGCAATCCACCCCCAGGCCTTGAACGGCGCCGAGGGCCACGCAGAGATTGCTCTCGTTGTGCCGCCCGACCAGCGGCAGCGCCGACCGCCGGAACAGCGGCTCGCCGGCCAGGAACACCCAGCGCTCACCCGCCGGCCCGTCGGAGACATGGAAGCCGTCCGGCCGGCCCGCCGCCACCAGCGGCAGGTCGGCCCGGCCGCGGAGGAGTTCGGTTTCCAGCAACGGATCCTGGCCGTTGTACACGACCACCTCGGCGCCGTGCATCGCCACGTTCAGTTTGTCGCGGTAGTACCCGCTCTCGCTGCCCGACCAGTCCAGGTGTTCCGGGAACAGCGAGGTCAGCGCCACCACCCGGGGCGAGTCCTCGAGGTCGGCGCACTGGTAGACGCTGAGCTCGAGCACGTACAGGTCGGATTCGGGGAGGGCGAGCGCCGCCACGCCGATGTTGCCGCCGAGCGTGTTCGGCCGGCCGACCGCTTCGAGCAGATGGTGGATCAGCGTGGTGGTCGTGCTCTTGCCCTTGCTCCCGGTCACGCCGACCGTGCGTGATGCGTGGTCCGCCATCCACAGCGCCGTACCGCCGGTGACCAGGCCGCCGCGGGCCCGCAACTCCATGATCCACGGGTTGACCTGACCGATGATCGGCGAACGGACGATCACGTCGATCGACTGCAGCTCGCGATGCGCGTCCTCGCCGGTGAAAAGCGGCGCGATCTCGGCCAGATGCCCGGTCCACCCGGTCGCGAGGAACGTCGCCTTGTCCTGCACCGCGATCATTCGCGCCGGACCGACCGGCGCGATCGCCTCGGCCGCCGCGATGGCCTCCCGGCCGGTGCCCCAGACGGCGACCCTCCGGCCGCGCAGATCCTGCAGGTGCACGATTCTCCTCATGCTTTGCGAGCGGCACATTCCGCCGACACAGTACCCGTGGCGGTCGCCCGGCTAGATTCGCGTGGTGCAAGCAGTGATCGCCGACGCCCCGATGCCCGGCGTCGCGGTCAGCGTGTTCGACCGGCGGGACGTTCTGTTCGAGGGCGTGCACGGGCACGCCGACCGCACCACCGGCCGTGCGGTCGCCGCGGCGGACTGGTGGGACCTGGCCAGCCTGACGAAGGTGCTCGTCACGCTGCCCGAGGTGTTGGACGGGCCGATCCCGCTGACCCGGCCGCTCGGCGATCACTGGGACCGTGCGGCCGGTCTGCCGGTCGGCGCCGTCTCCGCGGCCGACCTGCTCAGCCATCGTGCCGGCCTGCCGGCCACGGTCAGATTCTTCGAGACGATGTCCGGCTACGACACCATCGTGGACGCCGCCCTGCGGACTCCGCTGTATTCAGGGCTCGGGTTTTCCGCGCCGTCCGGAGGACCAGGCGCCGGTAGCGGCACAGCTCCGGGCCCGGCCGTCTACAGCGATCTCGGGTTCATCATCCTGGGCGCGCTCGTCGAGGATGTCACCGGCAGCCGGCTGAGCGAGCTGGCGCGCCGCCGTACCGGGCTGGCGATGGGCCGCGCGCCCGGGCCGGCGGCGGCGACCGAATTCTGTCCGTGGCGCGGCCGGATGATCGCGGGAGAAGTGCACGACGAGAACGCGGCGGCGATGGGCGGCGCCGCGGGTCACGCCGGCGGGTTCGGGACCCTCGGTATGGTCACCGCCGCGGCGCAGGCATGGCTGGCCGAGCGTGTCGTGTCACCTCAGGCGCACCGCTCGGCGCGGGCGTGCTGGTCCACCGGTGCCGGCGGCGCGCGCTACGGGCTGGGTTGGTGGCTCACGCCCACCCGCGGCCTCGGCGGCACGGTAGCGGGCGCCGACGGGTACGGCTGCTCCGGGTTCGTCGGCAACCGGATCTGGCTCGAGCCCACGTACGGATACGGGGTGGTGATTCTCAGCAACCGGATCCATCCTGTGCGGGGCGACCGGGCGCCGTTCGCCGCCTGGTGTGATCGCCTGCTCGCCGTGGTTGCGGCCGAATTGCGCTGATCGGGTGGGGCACGGCGGTTGATCCCCGCTCGGGCGTGGGATGGCCCGCGCGGGGTACCAACCGGCCATGACTTCACGGGTGGTGGTGCTGACCGGTGCGTCGAGCGGCATCGGCAAGGCAGCGGCGCGCGCGTTCGCCCGGCGGGGGGACCGCTTGGTGCTGGCCGCGCGCGGGCTGGCGGATCTCGAGTCGGTCGCTGCGGCGTGCGGTGGGGACCCGCTCGTGGTGCCGACCGACGTCACCCGGTGCGAGCGGGTCGACGAGCTCGCCGAGGCGGCGGTGAACCGGTTCGGGCGCATCGACGTCTGGGTGGACACCGCCGCGGTGATGGCGTACGGCCGGTTCGAGGATCTTCCGGCGAACGTCTTCGACAAGGTGGTCACCGCCGACCTGCTCGGGCCGGCGAATGTCGCGCGGACGGCGCTGCGGCAGTTCCGCGCGCAGGGCTGGGGAACTCTGATCCTGTGTAGCTCCCTGCTGGGACACATCACCGCGCCCTACATGTCTGCCTATGTCACCGCCAAGTGGGGTCTGCGCGGTCTGATGCGTACGTTGCGGCAGGAGACGCGCGACGCACGCGACATCCGCGTCTGCGCGCTGGTGCCGGGTAGCGTCGATACGCCGATCTACACGAGCGCGGCCAACTATGCCGGCTACGTCGGGCGGCCGCCCCCGCCGGTGGACACACCGGAGCGGGTGGCCGACGCGATCGTCCGGCTGGCGGACAGGCCGAAGGCCGAGACGTCGGTGGGCGCCACGAACCGGCTCATCGAGTTCGGCTTCGTCGCACTGCCGCCGGTCTACGACGCGCTGGTCGGGCCGCTGATGCGCCGGGTGGCCCTGTCCCGGCGCCGGGCCACACCGGGCACCGGGAACGTCTTCGCGCCCACGGCGCGGATCGACGGCGGGCCGGCACGCTGGGGGCGCAAGCCGCTCGGCGCGGCCGTCGGACTCGCCGGGTTGGTCGCCGCGGTCACGCTTCGCCGGATCCGGCGGTAGCCCGGCGCCGCCGTACGGCCGAAGTCATCGCCTGCTGATCAGCTCGGACCCTGCCGCCGTAGCTCGTCGACCTTCGTCATGGCCGTGCGCAGATCGGTCAGCCACTCCTCGGTGTGCTGGCCGACCAGCTTGACGCACCAGGCCAGCGCCTCCGAGCGGGATCGTGCCACGCCGGCGTCGACGAGGGTGTCGAGAACCTGGCGTTCCGGCTGCCGCAGCCGGGTCATCACCGGTGCGGAGAGATGCGTGAACAGCTCCGAGGTGTCGCCGCAGCGGATGCCCCACGCGACCTTGCGCTGGTAGCGGTGCTCGATCTGCCGCGCGACGCGGATCCGGTCCTCCCGGGTGTCCTCCCGGAACTGGTTGATCCGCCCGGACTGGGCCGCGGCCCGGTCGGCGTCGGTGGAAGCGCCGGCGAGTTCGGGTTCCGGCAGCCGACCCCAGATGATGATCTCGTCGCGGTCGATGACCACCTGCGGCGGTTCGGTGAACCACCCGTCCGGCGTGGCGCCGGTGATCCAGGCTGCGGCGTCATCGGCGGGCGGTGGTTCGGTACGTGTCCCGGGCGGGACATGACGAAAACGCATGACGACCTCCAACGGTGTCTCGTGATTACATGATTACACCGCTACCGCCGTTGCAGCTTCCGCCCAGAGTGAACAAGACTCCGGCAAGCCGGCCGACTTGGCCGGCCCGGCACCGGCGCAACGCCGGTCGTCTACAACACGAAGGCGTCGGTCCAGAGTTGCCGGCTGCGCCCGGTGAGTGCGTCCATGAGCCCCACCGCCTGGCTGTCCGTCAGGCCGCCGACGAAGTCGATCACCGCGCGGCCGCGTGCGCGGCTGATCCGGTCCGGCGTGCCCTCCGGCAGTTCGGCCTCGGCCAGCTCGACCAGGTCCCGGATCCGGCGCGGCAGGCGCTCGGTCTCGTCCGGGTCGGTGAGCCACCCCAGCAAGGCGTCGACCAGCGATGCCAGCAACCTTGCCTGGCCACGCTGATGCAGCGCCAGGTCGGGCCGGGCGAGCACGAACCGGTTCTGGATGAATTTCAGCACCTGAACCTCGTGCCACTGGGCCTGCGACAGCAACACGTGCCCGGAGCGGATCGCGGGCTGGCCGACCACGTCGATGGACTCCACCAGGCGGCGCGTCCAGGTGGCTGAAAACGCCGCCACCTGCGCCTCCGCCTCCAGCGAACCGTCGAACGGCGCAGCCAGCAGGCCGTCCACCAGCTCGGCGCGAACCACCTCGACCGCCGCGGCGAACGCCTCGTCGCTGGCCATCCAGGAGTCCTTGCGGTGCACGTGGCGGCGCAGCGACTCGATCGCACTGCCCGGTCCGTTCTCCGCCGACGAGTGCCGTTGCCAGGCCGTGAGCTCGGCGGCCACCGTGCCCGGCTGCAGCACGCCGACCCGGTGCACATCCTCCAGGTCATGGATGGCGTACGCGATGTCGTCGGCGGTGTCCATCACCGAGGCCTCGACCGTCTGCTGCCAGTCGGCCACCCGGCCGGCGAACGGTGCCCGCGCCTGGATCATGTCGTCGACCTCGGTGGAGTAGGCGCCGAACTTCAGCGAACCGCCCTCCAGATCGTCCGGTGACGCGGCGGCGCCCCGCGGCGGCGGATCCATGAAGCGCGGGTGTGGCGTCGGGTAGGTCCGGCGCGTCCACGGATACTTCAGGATCGCCGCGCGGGTGGCGGCGGTGAGGTTCAGGCCGAGGGTGGCCTGGCCGCGGATCTCGGTGCTGGTGACGATCCGGTACGACTGAGCGTTGCCCTCGAAGCCGTCCCGCAGCCGTAACCGCTGGCGGGCCAGCTGGTCCAGCACCCGCTCGCCCAGATGGCCGAACGGCGGGTGGCCCAGGTCGTGCGCGAGTGCGGCCGCCTCGACCACGTCCGGATCGCAGCCGCCGAGTTTCTCCAACAGGTCGGCGTACTTCGCCGCCAGTCGTTCCGCGACGGCCCGGCCCACCTGGGCGACCTTGAGGCTGTGCGTGAGGCGGTTGTGCACCAGCAGGCCGCTGCCGCCCGGGCTGATCACCTGCGTGACGCCACCCAGCCTCGCGAAGAACGGGGAGCTGACGATCCTGTCCCGGTCCACCCGGAACGGGCTGAGCGCCAGGTCACCCGGCGCCACCAGGCTGTCGCCGAAGAGGCGTCGTGCGCGCGGGTCCGCCATGCCCCGTGACGTTACCGGCCCTGCAGTGCGTCCAGTGCGACCGCCATCGCCGTCACCAGGCGACGATCCAGCTGCGGGTCGTGGATCGTGACCACGTACCGGTCGCGCAGCCCCCACCGGCGAATCACCGAGAACGCCGGGCGGCCGCCGATCGCGAACTCGAAGTGGTACGGCAGCCAGGACAGCCAGTCGACGAACCGGCGCAGGATCGCCACCACCGGGTTGGTCTCGCGGCCGACCAACTCGCCCAGGCCCGGCTGCTCCAGGTGCCACGTCGAGCGCAGCAGAGACTGCCGGAAGTCCTTCCGGAACTGGCCGATCGGATTGCCCGCCGCATCCGTGACGTCGTACGTGGCCATCACGTCCAACACCTGGCGCGCCCGGAAACCCAGCACCGGCGTGGTCTTGGTGTCGTCGGTGTAGAACGTGACTTGTTCCTTGAACGCGAGCCGCTTCTGCTGGGCGAAGGCGAGCACGCCGGCCTCGGTGCCGTCCGGGTTGACCGCGTGCACCTCGTACTGGTTGACCATCAGCCGGACTCGCTGCCGGACGATGAGTTGCGCCTGGGTCTGAAGGATGTCGATCGTCACGGGCGCAGTGTGACATAGCCGGACCAGCTGAGGGCAAGCTGAGCAGCTCGGTGGCGCAGAGTGCCCGTCGCCGGTCAGACTTGGGGGCCGGGATGGTGCGAAGAAGGGCGTGGCGGATGGCGAAGTACAGGCGTGCCGGGCTGGTGACTCTGGGGCTCGGCGCCGCGCTGGTGTGGGCGGCGAAGGACATCCCGAAACAGATGGGTGCGCGCGCCGAGGGCGCCCGCCGGCTGCGGATCGATCGCAGCCCGCAGTACGCGGACGGCAAGTTCCACAACTCGGTGCCCGCGAGCGAGGTGGCCATCGCGTCCGTGCCCCGGCTGCTTGCGGCGAGCCTGACGGATCGCGATCGCCGGCATCCGCATGCGCCCATCCCGCTGATCACACCCGAGACCGGAGGTGACCCGCAGGGTCTCTACGTCACCTGGTACGGGCATTCCTCCGCGATGATCGAGATCGAGGGCCGGCGGGTGCTGGTCGATCCGGTCTGGAGTGACCGGTGCTCCCCGTCCCGCCTGGTCGGGCCCAAGCGCCTGCACAAGCCACCGGTGCCGCTGCGCGAGCTGCCACCGCTGGACGTCGTGCTGATCTCCCACGACCACTACGACCATCTCGACATGGAATCGATCCAGAACCTGGTGGATCTGCAGGCGGCGCCGTTCCTCGTGCCGCTGGGCGTCGGCGCGCATCTCGAGCGTTGGGGAGTGCCGCCGACCCGCATCCACGAGCTGGACTGGAACGAGCGGATGAGCGTGGCGGGAATCGAGTTCATCGCCACTCCGGCGCGGCATTTCTCGGGCCGTGGGTTCTCGCGCGACGAGACGTTGTGGTTGTCGTGGGTGATCGCCGGGCCCACCCGGAAGGCCTTCTACAGCGGGGACACCGGGTACTTTCCGGGATTCGCCGCGATCGGCGAGGAGCACGGGCCGTTCGACGTGTCGCTGGTGCAGATCGGGGCCTACGGGGACGCGTGGCCGGACATCCACATGGTCCCGGAAGACGGTGTGGCCACGCACATCGATGTGCGTGCCGGGTTGATGGTGCCGGTGCACTGGGGGACGTTCAACCTGGCGCTGCATGACTGGGCCGAGCCGGCGGATCGGGCGTGGGCCGAGGCCAAGGCGCGGGATGTACGGCTGGCGGTGCCGCGGCCGGGGGAGCGGGTCGATGTCGACGCGCCACCTCCGGTCGACGGCTGGTGGCAGGATTGCGCCTGATCCACGACTCTCGCGATCTTGGAGTTGTGGTGGGTTATATGTCGTCAATGACCCTTATGTCACCCACCACAACTCCTTGATCGGCGAGGAGGCTCGGACAACGCCGGCGGCGCGGCTATTAGACGGCCGACGGCGCGGGAACCGTCGCGGCGTCATCGCGCAGAGCAGCGCCGGCCTCCTCGACACTCGGCACGCAGATGGTCACCGCTTCGGGTACCACCTGGACGGTGAGCCGCTTGACCGCCTCCCGCGCACCGCCGTCCAGTTCGTACTCGAGTTTGGACTCCAACTTGACGTCGATCCGCCGGGCCCGGGTCATCCGAACGAAAGGCGAGTGGTCGGACCGGCCGACCGCCATCGTGCCCAGTGCCCGCGCCCACTGCAGAGCCCCCTGGGCGGTCGCCACCCCGACGTCGAGCCATCCGTCGTCCGGCCGGGCGTCGTCGAAGGCGTGAATCCCGCCGGTGATCGTCCCGACGTTACCGACGAGCACGCAGCTGGCCTCGTCGTCGAACCATTTGACGCCATCGATGATGACCTTGGCGCGCGGCGCCTTGCCGTTGACGTGCCGTAGCCCGGTCCAGACGTAGGCGAGCTTGCCCAGGCGGTCCTTGAGGTTACGGTCGGCGTCCTGGATCATCGCGCCGTCGAAGCCGACACCGGCCATCACGGCGAAGTGCTCGCCGTTCAGTTTGCCCAGGTCGATGCGGCGGCGCCGGCCGTGGAACGCCGCTTCGACAGCACCCGCCAGGTCGGCCGGCACGCCGAGGTTCGTGGCCAGCAGGTTGCCGGTACCGGCCGGGATGATGGCCAGCGGAGTCTTCGAGCCGGCCACCACGTCGATCGAACGCTGCACGATGCCGTCGCCACCCCAGACCACGACCAGGTCCACCTTGGCCTTCAACGCCTTGCGGACCTGCTTGGGTGCCTTCTTGCTCTTCGGCACCTCGTACCAGAGCAACTCGTCGACGCCCTGACCGGTGATGCAACGCCGGAGCTCGTCGAGGCCGCCGTCGAGCGTCTTACCGGTATGGGCGACCACCGCCACCTTGCGAGGAGTACGCATGGCACCCGGACTACCCGATCGCGCAGCTTTCTACGCGTCCACCACCCATCTCCTCGCACAACGGGTGTTTCGTCATGGTCATCAGGCGAGGGCGGGCGCGGCCGGCCGGCTCAGAACCAGCGGCGGCGCCGCTTGCGCCCGAAGACGGACTCGGCGGTGTCGGCCCCCTTGCGAAGCATCCGGGTCCAGCGGCTGGCGCCCCGTCGTTGCTCCACCACGTCGCTGACCTTCCGAACGCCGGCCACGGCGAGCGGGATGACGACGGCGGCGACGACGAAGCGGCGGATGAGGTTGTAAAGGAATGGCATGCCCTCTGCATACCCCGGCTGCGGGCTCAGCTCACCGTTTCCCGCATGCGTTGTTCGGCGGCCGCGCTGCGGATCACCATGAGCCGCAGTTCCAGCTCGTCGGAGACCATCGAGGCCAGGTGCTCCAGGGCTTTGAGCTGCCGCGGTGTGGCCTCGCGCGGGCGGTTGTCGATCACGTTCACCGTGCCCAGCCGGTAGCCGTCGTGGGTACGGATCGGTGCTGCGGCGTAGAAGCGCAGGCCAAGGTCGCCGCGGACCAGGGGATGCTCGAGGGTACGGGGATCGACGGCCGCGTTGTTGATGACATACACGTCGTCCTGCCGGATCACCGAGGCGCACAGGCCGGGCTCCTTGCCGACCTCGCGGACGCCCGGCGGCAGGCCCTGGCATGCGGCCAGCCACACCCGGTCCTGCTCGACCAGGGAAACCGTGGCGATCGGCGTGTCGAAAATGGCGCCGGCCACGAAGGCGATCCGGTCGTAGGCATCCTCGATCGGCTGATCCACCAGCCGGTATCGCCGGACGGCCTCGAGCCGGGCCTCCTCAGCGGCGTCGAGGTACTCGTATCCGTCGCCCGGCACCAGGATGTCGTCGGTCACGGTCGACCCCCTTCACGCAGTTCACTTGCAGTGCGGCGAAGCCCCGTATGTGGCTCTGGATCGATCGCCTAGGTCGCTCTGAGATCGATCCCGGTCACCGTGAGCTTAGTGAATGGGGCGGGGTGTCCCGCAATGCCGTCGGTGCCTAATTCGGCGCGATCGGCTCGGCGGGCGGGCGGATGTCGCACAAATTGTCAGCCGCGCGCGGCGGGACTTGTCAGCTCCGGATTCCACCCGCCGGGGTGGCATCTTGCCGTCAAGCGATCAGCTGACCTCGTCCGCCCAGACGCGCCAGTCGTCGAGGACCCCGTACAGGGCCGGGGTCAGCCAGCCCGGCGCGGACCGGCGGAAGACGCCCGGTTCCATCGACCCGGCGCCGTCCGGCAGGGCGCCGACCAGGTGCGGGACCAGCTCGCTGAGGTTCGCCCAATGCACCAGCTCCGGTTCGGCGGGCCAGGCACCGAGGACCACCCCGGCCGGTACGCCGCGACGGGACAGCGCCTCCAGGGTCAGCGCGGTGTGATTGAGGGTGCCGAGACCGGCCCGGGCGACGACCACCGTACGCGCACCCAGCGTGGTGGCCAGGTCGGCGAAGGTCCACGCGTCACCGGACGGGCGCACACCCATCGGCACCAGCAGGCCGCCCGCGCCCTCGACGAGAACCAGGTCGTGGTCAGCCGCATCGGTGCGGATCGCATCGACCACCTCGTACAGATCGAGGGGCGGCAGCTGCGCAACCCGGGCCGCGGCCAGCGGGGCCAGCGGTTCGGGATAGGCGGCCAAGGTGCGTGCGGTGTCCGGGGCGGCGAGCCGGTTTACCAGGTCGATGTCGGTCGGACCGCCGTGTGCGGTGCCGGTCTGGCCCGGCTTGATCACAGCCACCCGGAGGCCGGCGGCCCGGGCGGCCGCGGCGATGGCGGAGGTCACGATGGTCTTGCCGACGTTGGTGTCGGTGCCGGTCACCAGGACGATGCCGCGCCACTCACCGGTCTCGGTGGCGGCGGGCTGGGCCGCCGGCTCGGGAGACTGCGCGGACAGCTCGGCCTCGATCTCCTCGCCGAGCTGTTCGCCGAGTCGGGAAGGGCCGGGTCCGGCCGGCGCCTCGGGCATCGGGCCGACCGGTCCGGGGGAGACCGGGACGGCCGGGCCGGGCTCGGTGGCCGGGGACGGCTGCGCAGGTTGTGCGGGCCGGGGTTCGCCGGATGGCATGGGTTCGACCGGCGCGGTGCCTTCGGCCGCGGTGGGTCCGGGCGGGGTGGCCTGGGAACCGGTTCGGTGGGCATCGGTCGTCACGGGGCACACTCCACGATCACCTCGAGAGCGCGGGCGAAGTCGGCATCGGACACACCCGCGTTGAGAGTCAGGCGCAGCCGCGACGAGCCGTCCGGAGTGGACGGCGGACGGAAGCAACCCACCGCCACGCCACGGTCACGACAATCCTCCGCCCATGCCACGGCGGCCTCCGGGCCGGGTGCCGCTACCGACAAGACGCCGGCCAGCGGTCGTACCACCGGTAGTCCGGCGGCGCTCAGCCGCTCCGCCGTCTGGTCCGCCCGCCGGGCCAGCACCGCGCGCCGGTCGTCGGCGGAGCGGGCGATGCGCAGCGCGGCATGCACACCGGCCGCCACAGCGGGCGCCAGGGCGGTGTCGTAGATGAAGGTGCGGCCGGTGTCCACCAGGTGCTGGATCAACACGGCCGGGCCGGCCACCGCGCCCCCGGCGCCACCAAGTGACTTCGACAGGGTCGCGGTGACCACGACGTCCGGCCTGCCGGACAGCCCCGCCGCGGCGACGCCGCCGGCTCCGGATCCGCCCAGGACGCCCACCGCATGCGCCTCGTCGACCAGGAGCAACGCGCCGCGCTCGGACGTCGCCGCGTACAGATCGGCGAGCCGAGCGAGGTCGCCGTCGACCGAGAACACCGACTCGGTGACCACCACCGCGGCACGGCCCGGCGCCGAGTCCAGCAGAGCGGCCACCGCAGCCGGGTCGTTGTGCGGTGCCACCACGGTTTCCGCGCCGGAGATCCGGCAACCGTCGATCAGCGACGCGTGGTTGTACGCGTCCGAAATGATCAGCGTGTCCTTCGAGGCCAGGGCACGCACGGCAGCGAGGTTCGCCAGGTAGCCCGAGCTGAACACGAGTGCCTGCTCTGCACCGAGCCAATCGGCCAGGTCGGCCTCCAGGGCGGCGTGCGCGTCGGTGGACCCGCGGACCAGACGCGAACCGGTGGCGCCCAGCCCGTACCCCGTCAGCGCCTCGGCCGCGGCCGCGATCACCGCGGGGTGGGTGGCCAGGCCGAGATAGTCGTTGCCGGCCAGGTCGACGACCTCGTCGCCGGCCGCCCGGGGCCGCAGCCGGCGGGTCAGGCCGGCCTTCGCCCGGGAGCGGGCCAGCCGCTCGAGCGTCTCTAACCAGCGGGCCACCGCATGCCTCACATTCGTCGTGGTTCGCCGGTCGCGGTGTGGCGCGACCGCCGGAGCGGATCGCCGTGTCCAGACCTAGATCGGCAAACTATCATCCGGCGTTTCCGTCATAGGCGGGCTGTAGGGTACGGGCATGTCGGAGATCCTCGGTCGGGCGCGCGCCCAGGTGCTTGCAGACGGCGTCGGCCTGGACGAGGCGGGGGTCCTCGAGGTGTTGCGCCTTGGAGACGATGACCTGCCCCGGCTGTTGCAGCTGGCCCACGACGTGCGGATGACGTGGTGCGGTCCCGAGGTGGAGGTCGAGGGCATCGTGTCGCTGAAGACCGGCGGCTGCCCCGAGGACTGCCACTTCTGTTCCCAGTCCGGCCTGTTCACCTCTCCGGTGCGTGCCGTCTGGCTGGACATCCCCGCCCTGGTCGAGGCGGCGAGGCAGACCGCGGCGACGGGCGCCACCGAGTTCTGCATCGTGGCCGCCGTGCGCGGCCCGGACCAGCGCCTCATGGATCAGGTGCGCGAGGGCGTCAAGGCCATCCGGGAGGCGGTCGACATCCAGGTCGCGGCCAGTCTCGGCATGCTCACCAGCGAGCAGGTGGACGAGTTGGTCGAGATGGGCGTGCACCGGTACAACCACAACCTGGAGACCTGTCGTTCCTACTTCCCGCACGTGGTGTCCACCCACTCCTGGGAGGAACGCTGGACCACGTTGACGATGGTGCGCGACTCCGGCATGGAGGTCTGCTGCGGCGGCATCCTGGGCCTGGGTGAATCGGTCGAGCAGCGGGCCGAGTTCGCGGCACAACTCGCCGAGCTGGATCCGCACGAGGTCCCGCTGAACTTCCTCAATCCGCGGCCCGGCACGCCGCTGGCGGACCGGCCGGTGGTCGAGGGCAAGGACGCACTGCGCGCGATCGCCGCCTTCCGCTTGGCGATGCCGAGGACCATTCTGCGGTACGCGGGCGGGCGCGAGATCACGCTCGGTGACCTGGGTACGCGAGACGGACTGCTGGGCGGGATCAACGCGGTGATCGTCGGCAACTACCTGACGACCCTGGGCCGGCCGGCCGATGCGGATCTGGAGTTGCTGGCGGAGCTCAAGATGCCGGTCAAGGCCTTGTCGGCGACGTTGTGAATCCCATGGTCACCCGGGGCGCCGACAGGGCGACAGCTGGGGGCCGGCCGTGGTGCGACCGGTGCGGGCTGTCGTTGGCAGCCGGCGATCATGGCGTCTGTGCGGTTGCCCGGCGGCTGGAGCCGCCGCGGTTCTGCGCCGACTGCCGGCGCCGGATGAAGGTGCAGGTCATGCCCACCGGGTGGACGGCGACCTGCGTGGAGCACGGTGTCCGGCGATCCTGAACCGGCGGCGGCAGCCGGCCCCACGGGGTCGTTACGACTCCGCGGCGCCGTGGTGGTCTTGCGACCGGCTGTGGCGGCTGACATCTCGACACTTGCCACGATCCGGGCGGCGCCTGAGGTGCGGGCCCGCTGGCGTGGCGCGAGCGACCTGGCGGCCGAGATCGCCGAGGCGATGGACGAGCTCGGCGACGCTTATCTGGCGATCGAACTCCGCGGCCGCGTGGTCGGGGCGATCCAGTGGACGGCCGAGGAGGATCCGGAATATCGGCACGCCGGCATCGACATCTTCGTCGACCCGGCGGTGCACGGCCGCGGCGTCGGCACGGATGCGGTACGGACGCTGGCCGCGCACCTGATTGACGCCGAAGGCTTCCACCGGCTGGTGATCGACCCGGCGGCCGACAATGCCGCGGCGATCCGCTGCTACGCGAAGGTCGGCTTCCGGCCGGTGGGAGTCATGCGGCAATACGAACGGGGCGAGAACGGCTGGCACGACTGCCTGCTCATGGATCTGCTCGCCGCGGAACTCGTGCGCTGAGGAAAACGCGCTGCCGTACCCCTCCGCGGGGCCTCATCGGCTACCCGGAGGTGGCGGGCGTCTCATCCGTGGCCGGCGCGCTCTGCGCGATCGGCATGGTCACGCTCAGCATGCTGCCGTCGCGATCCGTGACGCCCGCGCCGATCCGCCGCAGCGTGCGCAGCATCGCCACGTTGTCGGCGCCCATGTGGGTCACGATCGCTGCGCAGCCGGCGCGGGCCGCATGCCCGATCAACCGCCGCAACAACGCCGTACCGATGCCGCGGCGCTGCCAGGCGTCCCCGACCAGCACGGCGACTTCCCCCAAATCGCCCTCGGCCAGCAGGTTCGCCATGGCCACGACCTGTTCCTCGCCGGTGCCCAAGTCGTGGTGCAGGGCCAGGAGCGTCGAACCGCCGGCCGGCTCCAGCAGGCGGCGCAGGCGTGCCTCGGCAGGAACGCGGCCGCCCGGGTAACGCCGCTCGCGGCTGGTCGCGGAGCTGCACTCGTGCAGCCGGCGGACCCCCTCGAGATCGTCGGCGGTGGCCGGCCGGATGAGCAGCTCGCCGCCGTCCGGAAGCAGCAGGGTGGCCTGCTCGGCAGCCTGGCGCAGCAGCGCGCCGCTGACCTCGAGCAATGCCTGAGCGCGGGCATACTCGGCCGGCGTGAACGCGGGCGAGCGGCGAAGCACCTCGTAATTGCCGCCGGCCGGATCGGCCAGGGTCATCCGGCCGGCGGAGAAGCCGTGCCCGGCCGCCTTCTCGGGGCGCCAGCGCACGTCGGCCGCCTCGAGCAGGGTGGCCAGCGCCTCGCCCAGCGCATCCGGATCGTGTATCAGGCGGCCGGCCAGCGCAAGCGCCCGGGTCGGCTGGTCGGCCAGACCCTGCGCCTCGGCGCGCGCCACGAAGGCGTCCCGGCCACGGCCCCGGACGATCGCGGCCAGTATGTCCGGCTCGGTCATCGTGTCGGGGGCGTCCACCAGAAAGTCGTCGATCGCGCCGGCCTCCGTGGTGTGCACCTGGACCGCGAGGATGTTCACCGAGCGCAGCGCGAGGCTGGCGGTCAACACCGAGAGGTAGCCCGGCCGGTCGTCGACCGTGGCCCTGATCCGCCACAGCGCCATGTCAGGCACTCCCTTCGGATCGCTGTACCCGAACCCGAATGTAAGCGTGCCTCTCGGGTGTTACTCGACCATTGCCTGAGCTGGTCGAACTATGAGGGGTCGATCACAGCTGAGGCGACCGGCGGTGCGGCCGACCGATCCAGCCGGTCGCCCAGAATCACGGCGGCCGCGCGGACCAGCTGAGCCACACGGTCCACCTCGGTCACGTGGAATCCGGCGGCGGGCAACTCGTCGTCGCAGCGGGCGAGGACCAGCACCAGGCCGGCACGGCCGAACGGGGCCACCGCGTACCGGGTGCCGTCCGGTCCGGTCATCGGGCGGGCACGCAGCGGGGTGACCTCGGGCAGGCGTAGCGAGGACGGCGCGCGCCAGCTCGCGTACGCCGTGGTCGGCTCGGCGCCCAGGCGCACGTCCGGACCGGCCTCCAGCGGGTGCGGAGCGCCCGAGCGGGCGGCCCAGTCGGCCGGGACCACGGCGGCGGCGGCCCAGTCCGCGGCCAGCAGTGAGGGCAAGGCGTCGACCAGAGTAGCCAGACCATCGGCCGGGTTCGCCGCGACCTGCGCGAGCAGCTCGGCGTCGTGCCCGCCGGAGACCGGCGCGCCGATCGCCTTCCAGATCCCGTCGACCTGGACACCCGGGATGGCCGCGAGGCCGGCGAGCAGGCGCTCCACGCGAGATACCCCCGGCCAGACGACGGTGAAGTCGTCCACCGCCCGGCCGCCGAGTCGTTCCAGCACGACGACCTGGACGATGTCGGCACCGGCGACACCGAGCGTGCGCGCCACCTGCCCGAGAGCACCGGGCCGGTCCGGCAGGGTGACCCGTACCCGCAACAACATGCAACTCCTCCCGTCTGAAGATGGCATGGCGAAGCCGCCTACCCGGCGTCCAGCCTGCCAACCCGGCGTTTCACACCGGTTGCGCCGCTGTGTCCGGTCGCTGTCGAGCGGCCGGCACCCGAAGCCGGCACCCCGGAGGGACGCGCTGAGGACGAGCCTAGAACCGTTCATGCGCAACCTCGACGGACCGGCCGGATGTCCAGCAGAACGTGCGAATCACCGACGATTTCCCCCGGATCGGGGCTTGACCAGCGCCCGATCGCCGGGGACCACGTTGTTGCTCCTGTGCGAGGCGGACGCCCGTACCCCATATGGTTTAGGCATGATCTGCCGCGCCTGCCGTGAGCGAAGGCACGAGGATTGCAAGGGCGGGTCCTGGTGTGACTGCCAGCACCGGCCGGTTAAGCCCGTCCCGCCGGTCACCGGGCCCGCGGCACCGTGACGGTCAGTGAGATCTGGCCCCATCCTGGTGGGCCACTGGACGTGGTGGGGCTGGTCGAGCGTTATCCGCGGGGTTCGGCGCCGACACTGCGGGTGAACTTCGTCTCCAGCATCGACGGCGCGGTCACGGTCGACGGGTTCTCCGCCGGGTTGTCCGGGCCGGGTGATAAGTCGATCTTCGATGCGTTGCGGATGGTCTGCGACGCTCTGGTGGTCGCGGCCGGCACGATCCGCACAGAGAACTACGACGCGTTAAGGCTGGACCCGGAGCGGCGCGAGTGGCGAGTGGCGCACGGCCTGCCGGAGTTCCCGTTGATGGTGATCGTGTCTCGGGACCTGAACGTCGATCTCGGCCAGGAGGTCTTCTCGGACGCGCCGATCCGGCCGGTGGTCGTGACGCATGCCGGCGCCAGTCCGTCCCGGCGTGCGGAGATCGCCGAGGTCGCCGACGTGATCGCGGTGGGTGACGGTGAGGTGGCTCTGTCGTCGGCACTGGCGGCACTGCACCGGCGCGGCGCGACGCAGGTGCTCTGCGAGGGCGGGCCGCAGCTTCTCGGGGCGCTGATCTCGGCGGATCTGGTGGACGAGTTCTGCCTCACGGTGTCGCCGCTGCTGGTCGGCGGGGGTCCCGGCCGGATCGCGGCGGGAGCGCACGGTCCGCCGCGCGGCATGTCGCTGCGGCACGTCCTGGCCGAGGGCGACATGCTCTTTCTGCGGTACGCACGCTAGTTGTTGTGGACAGGGCTGTGGACGGCCACTAGAAGTTGTGGAAACTCGGTGCCAACCGACGTGTGGTCCGTCGATTTGTCGTACGCCTGGTGCAACATGATCGGGTGCTTGACGAACCGATGCCTCCCAGCGACCCGGTCGGTCGCGTGCTCGGCACGGCCGATGCCACGCCGCTGCAGTTCTGGACGGCCGTGGCGGCGGGCAGCTATCTGCAGCTTGACGACGTCGTGGTGACCACTCGTGACCTGCCCGACCGTGAGCCGGTGACCATCGCGGGCGTGGTCACCCAGGTTCGTGCGCGGCACGAGGGTGCCATGTTCGACTCGGACGTCTTCGCCATCGCCGACGGCACGCTGCCCGCCGTGGTGCAGGAGGCGGCCGAGATCACCACGACCCGGGTCGATCCGGAGTTCTACGTGCCGCCGGCGCCGGGCGCGGTGGTGCACCGCGCCACCGGTGCCGTCCGGGACGCGGCGCTGCACTTCGACCGGATGGAGCGGCGGATACCGATGGGCACCGGCCGCGACGGCGTGCCGGTCTTCCTGAACGCCGACTTCCTGGACGGCACCCGCGGGGCGCACGTGTCGATCTCCGGGATCTCCGGCGTGGCCACCAAGACCAGCTTTGCCACCTTCCTGCTCTACTCGGTGTTCCGCTCGGGCAGGCTGGGAGCGGACGGAACCAACGCGCGCGCTTTGATCTTCAACGTCAAGGGCGAGGATCTGCTCTTCCTCGATCATCAGAACACCCGCCTCGACGAGGTCACCACGGCGGCCTACAAGGAACTCGAGCTGCCCGCCGCGCCTTTCCCGGACGTCCGGGTCTACGCGCCGCCGCGGGCCGGTGACTCGTCCGGCGCTCCGGACGTGGCGAGCCGGTTGACCGGGGTGGACAGTTTCTACTGGACCATCGAGGAATTCTGCGCGGACAAGCTGCTGCCCTACGTCTTCGCCGACGCGGACGACGAGCGCCAGCAATACACGATGGTGGTGCATTCGGTGACCGCCCACCTGGCCCGGCATGCGCTGCCTGCCGAGGGCGGGATCAGCATCGACGGCCGCCGGCTCGGGTCGTACGGCGACCTGGTCGACCACATCGTCGACCAGCTCACCGATGACGAGACCCGGTCCACCTGGGCGGGCAGCGCGGTCAACATGGGCACGGTCAACGCGTTCGCCCGCCGGCTGATCAGCAGCAAGCGCGACCTGACCCGGCTGATCCGCGGCGACCTGGCGACCCGCCGGCCACACCAGATCAAGACCGCGGAGAGCGCCCAGGTCACCGTTGTCGACCTGCACAACCTGCCGGACCGTGCGCAGCGGTTCGTGGTCGGCGTGACGCTGAAGAGCGAGTTCGACGCCAAGGAGAAGTCCGGTACCGGCAAGCCGCTGCTCTTCGTGGTGCTGGACGAGCTGAACAAGTACGCACCACGCGAGGGCACCTCGCCGATCAAGGAGGTCCTGCTCGACATCGCCGAGCGCGGCCGCTCGCTCGGCGTGATCCTGATCGGTGCCCAGCAGACCGCGTCCGAGGTGGAACGCCGGATCGTCACGAACTCAGCGATCCGGGTGGTCGGCCGGCTGGACCCGGCCGAGGCGTCCCGCCCGGAATACGGCTTCCTTCCGCCCGCGATGCGCCAGCGTGCCCTGCTGGCCCGGCCGGGCACGATGTTCGTGAACCAGCCCGATATCCCGGTTCCGCTCTGCGTCGAGTTCCCGTTCCCGGCCTGGGCGACGCGGAAGTCCGAGTCTGGCTCGCCACCCGCCGGGTCGTTGCGGTCCATCGTCCAGGGTGCCGATCCGTTCGCCGTGGTCGGTGGCCGTGGTGGTTCGTCCGACGACGACATTCCGTTCTAGGGGGCTGCGATGCGCATCCTGCACACGTCCGACTGGCACGTCGGAAAGGTCCTCAAAGGCCGCGATCGCGAGGACGAGCACAAGCGGGTTCTCGCCGACGTCGTCAAGATTGCCGAGGCGGAGCGACCGGATCTGGTCATCGTGGCGGGCGATCTCTATGACACCGCCGCACCGGCGCCGTCCGCCACGAAGCTTGTCACCAGGGCGCTGTCGGCCCTGCGCAGAACCGGTGCACAGGTCGTCGCGATCGGCGGGAATCACGACAACGGACCGGCCCTGGATGCTTTGCGGCCGTGGGCCGATGCCGCGGGGATCATCCTGCGGGGATCGGTGCGCGACAGGCCCGACGAGCTGCTCATCACCGGTACGACCACGAGAGGCGAGAGCTGGCAGCTCGTCACCGTGCCGTTCCTCTCCCAGAGGTATGCGATCCGGGCCGCCGAGATGTACGAGCTGAGCGCCGCCGAGGCGAGCCAGACCTACGCCGACCACATCGCCCGACTGATCGCCCGCCTCAGCGAGCGGTTCGCGGAACCCGGCACGGTCAACCTGCTGACCGCCCATCTCACCGTGGTCGGCGCCAGCAGCGGCGGCGGCGAACGCGAGGCGCACACGGTGATGGGGTACGCGGTGCCCGCCACGGTGTTCCCGGCCAATGCGCACTACGTGGCGCTGGGCCATCTGCACCGCTCGCAGCACGTCATCGCCTCGTGTCCGGCGCGGTACTGCGGCAGCCCGCTGGCCGTCGACTTCGGCGAGGAGGAGAACGTCTGTTCGGTGGCAGTGGTCGACGTCAGCGCGGACAAGGCGGCGCGGATCCGGGACGTGCCGGTGACCTCGGCGAAGACCTTGCGGACGGTACGAGGCAGCCTGGAGCAGCTGGGCTCGGTGAAGCTGCCGGACGCCTGGCTGCGTGTGTTCGTTCGGGAGGCGCCTCGGGTGGGCCTGCGCGAGGACGTCCAGGACCTGCTGCCGAACGCGCTGGAGATCCGGATCGATCCGGACATGGTCCCGGACCGCAAGGGCGCGCAGACAGCCCAGCGACAGGGCAGGTCGCCGCGCCAGTTGTTCGGTGACTACCTGGACGGTCGCGGCAACGCCGAGGAGGGTGTCCGCGAGTTGTTCGATGAGCTGTATGACGAGGTGAGCACCCACTCATGACCGAGCGCAACGAACGCGGACGGCTCAGCGCCTGGCCCCCGTACCCGCACCCAGCGGAGCGAGGCCGGCGATGAGGCCGTTGCGCCTGGACATGGCCGGGTTCACCGTCTTCCGCGAGGAGACCACGGTCGACTTCTCCGACGCGGACTACTTCGCGCTGGTCGGTCCCACCGGCTCGGGCAAGTCCACGGTGCTCGACGCCATCTGCTTCGCGCTCTACGGCACCGTTCCTCGCTGGGGCGGCGCCCGCGGGATAGCCAATGCGCTCGCCCCGTCCGCCGCAGAGGCCCGGGTCCGGCTGGTCTTCGAGTCGGCCGGATCCCGTTACGTCGCCACCCGGGTGGTCCGCCGGGACGGCCGTGGAAACGTCAAGACGGCGGGTGCCGGCCTGCAGCTGATGCCGCCCGGCTTCGACACCACCCGGCTGGACACCGGGATGAGCCTCGACGACCTCGGCGAGGTGCTGGCCGGCACCCCGGCCGAGATGGACCGGGCGGTGGTGGACGCGGTCGGGCTGCCGTACGAGCAGTTCACCAGCTGCGTGGTGTTGCCACAGGGCCAGTTCGCCGACTTCCTGCACGCCAAGCCGGCCACCCGCCAGCAGATCCTGGTGAACCTGCTCGGCCTGCACGTCTACGAGGAGGTCCAGAACCGGGCGACCGTTCGGGCGACCAGGGCCGACGCTCAACTGGCCACGGTGGATCAGCTGCTGGCCGGGCTGGCCGACGCTGACGACGAGACGGTCGAGGCGGCCGAAGAACGGCTCAAGGCCATGCGGGCGCTGACCCACGCGGTCGAGAAGGCGGTCCCGCAGCTACGCGACGTGCGGGAGAACGAGGCGAGGCTCGCGGCCGCGCGCGACGCGCTGGACGCCGAGCTGGCCCTGCTCGCCCAGGTGCGTACGCCGGCGGGCAGCGCTGAGGTCGCCGACGCGGTAGCCGAGGCCCGGGCCCGTGCGCAGGAGGCCGCCGAGGGCGTGCGGCTGGCCGAGGAGCATGAGGAGAAGGTGCGCGGCGAACTCGTGGCGGCCGGTGACCAAGGCCAGCTGGGGCTGCTGCTGGATCGCCACCAGGAGCTGGATCGCATGACCGGCCAGGTGGAGCGATTGGCCGGCGACGTTTCGGCGGCCGAGGCGAAGTGGACGGAAGCGGTGGCCGCCGCCGATGTTGCCGAGGCGGCACAGGCCGGCGCCCGGCAGGTCCTCGAGCAGGCACGGCTGGACTATGCGCAGGCGCAGACGCTCGATCGAGCCGCGGCCCTTCGCGTCCACCTCAAGGCGGGCGACAACTGCCCGGTCTGCGAGCAGCCCGTCGCGACGGTTCCGTCCGTTCCGGCGGGGTCCGCGGTGCAGATCGCCGAGCAGACCGGCAAGGCCGCTCGGGCGGCCGCGGAGGCGGCGGAGGCGGCGTTCAAGCAGCGGGACGCGGTAGCCCGTGAACTCGAGCGGGGCCTGGACCGCAAGCGAGCCCAGCACGAACAGCAGTTGTCCCGGCTGGCCGAGGTCAGGGCCGCACTGGTCGACTCGCCCGGCGCCGATGCGGTGCAGAACCGGCTGGCCGAGCTGGCCAAGCTGCAGAGGAAGCTGGACCGGGCGGGCGCCGACGTGCGGGCCGCGCGCCAGGAGCAGCGCCGGGCGCAGCGGGCGGTGGTCGCAGCCGACGAGCAACAACGGTCCGCCTGGCGCGCCTTCGACCTGGCCCGCGACGCGGTCGGCCGCTTCGCGCCGCCGCCCGCCGACCGGGACAACCTCTCCGGTGCCTGGGCCACGCTGGTCGACTGGGCGCAGGCCGAGCGGAAACGCCGTCAGGCCGACCGGAGAAAGGCCGATGCGGCGGTCGCCGAGGCGCACGAGGAGACGGTACGTGCGCGCGACGCGATCGCAGTGCTCTTCACCGCCGCCGGGCTGAGCGAGCCGGCCGGGCGCGCCGACGCGGATCTGATCCGGTCGGCCGCGGTGGCCGCCGAGCGCGCCGAGGCCGCTTGGCAGCGGCTGGTCGACCGGCGTGAACAGGCCCGCGAGCTCAACCTCCAGCGGGTTGCGCTGCTGCGCGACGCTCGGGTGGCGAAGGCGCTGGCCGGCCACCTGCGGGCCAACAACTTCGAGCGGTGGCTGCTGGAGGAGGCGCTGGATCTGCTGGTCGACGGCGCGTCCCGGATCCTGCGCGAGCTGACCGGCGGCCAGTACGACCTGATGCATGACCGGGGGGAGTTCTCGGTGATCGACCATCACGACGCGGATCTGCAGCGCGGCGTGCGGACCCTCTCCGGCGGCGAGACGTTCCAGGCCTCGCTGGCGCTGGCGCTGGCGCTGTCCGAGCAGCTGGCGGGCATGTCCACGACGGCGGCGAGCCTCGAGTCGATCGTGCTGGACGAGGGCTTCGGAACGCTGGACGCGGCGACCCTGGACGTGGTCGCGGCGACGCTGGAGGGTTTGGCCGCCCGGGGCGACCGGATGGTCGGCGTGGTCACCCATGTGCAGGCGCTGGCCGAGCGGGTTCCGATCCGCTTCGAGGTGCACAAGGATGCCCGGACGGCGTACGTGGAAAGGGTCGGGTTGTGAGGGAGCGCGTGACCGGGCTCGTCGTTGCCGGACCCGTTGTCGCCGGGCCCGTCATCGCCGGGCTCGTAGTTGCCGGGCCCGTCATCGCCGGGCTCGTCGTTGCCGGACTCGTTATCGCCGGACCCCTCATCGCCGGAACAGCCGAGCGAGGTAGGCGATGACTCGGATGTTCGTCGACGCGTGGGATCCGTCCTATGGCGCCTCGTTCGAGGGCGACGGCGGGGACGGTCCCGCCTCCCCGAGCAGTGCCCAGGTGGAGACCGACGCCGAGATGCCCGCCGCGGACTGGGCGCCGATCGATACCGGGCGGGGTGCGCGTTGCCCCGACGTGGTGCTGCTGGTCGACGGGGTGCGACGCAATGACGCTGGGTTGTGGACCGAGGAGGAGGACGGCAACTCGTACGCGGGCCTGGCCGCCTCGTACGCCGCCGGTGTGGTCCGGTGTGATCTGCGCAACGGCGTCGCCGAGCTGGCCGGTGCCCGGGTCGGGCGCGGCCTGTTCACCGCGAGCCCGTCGGCGGGTGACCTCCTGGCCGGTTCGGTGCGCTACGAGATCCACCGAGTGCACGGAACCGGCGAGGCGAGCAAGCTGCCGGCCGCGGTGCAGGCGCCGCTGACCGCGCTGGAGATCGACGTCTCGGCGGCCGCGCGTGAGCACGGCTCGGACGGTTCTGACCTGCTGGTAGTGGACGGACCGCTACGCAACCGGCGGCAGTTGCCGCGCACGATCGGGTACGTCAAGACGCAACAGAAGCAGTATCTATCCGCGCAGCTCACGCTCGTGGTGACCGGATTGAGGGCGGGTCAGCGTACGCCGGTCTTCAAGATCGGTACAGTGTGGGGCGGTTGGTCCTGGTATCTCCGCCTGCCGGGTACGAGCGGCGCGCCGTGGGCCGGGATCGTCCGGCTCGAGTGCTCGCCCGACATGACCATCGAGCAGGCGATCGAGTTGGCGGACTTGTCCGGTGTGACGCTGCCCCGGTTCGCGTCGTCGGCGTACAAGGACCCGCGGGCGCCGCAGAACCTGGTGCCGATCGCCGGACTGGAGCGCCGCCTACGTGGCCTTCTCGGTGACGCCCGCGTACTACACCGGGCGCTGACCTTCGCCACCGCCCGCACCCGCTGATCAGCGCGGGCCGTTTCGGCTTGCCCAGCCCGGCGGTGTCCGATCCGTTGGCCTGCCGCCCGAGGCGCGGACGAGAGCGGCGATGGCGCGCCGTTACCCGTTCGCGCGGCACCGGTAGCGGCGCGGTGACTCCGAGGCCCGTTCAGCTCCGGCAACGCAGTGCTCTGGCTGCAAGTCTTCTATTGGGAAGTCCGAGTGGCGTTTCCCAGGCCCTGATCGTCCTGCGAGGAGCGTCGGGATGGCGTTGGGGGCGCCGATCCTCATGTCAGGAAGTCCGGCTGGCGTTCCAGGGGACACGATCTTCCTGCGAGGAGGGTTGGGGTGGCGCGGGAGGCACCGATCGTCCTATCAGGAAGTCCGGGTCGTGTCGGGCGGGTTATCGATCCACCTGGAAGGAATTTCGGGTGGCGTCGCAGGGCACTGATGTTCCTGCGAGGAGGGTTGGGGTGGCGCGGGAGGCACCGATCGTCCTATCAGGAAGTCCGGGTCGTGTCGGGCGGCGCCGATCCACCTGGGAGGAAGTTCCGGTGGCGTCGCAGGGGCACT
>Ga0081539_10001421_pt1 | contig 41183 bp, 38 predicted proteins | sample TabmetS4T2R2_FD_71023 | JGI IMG/M metagenome (GOLD analysis project Ga0081539, IMG submission 71023) | Tabebuia heterophylla rhizosphere microbial communities from the University of Puerto Rico - S4T2R2 | ecosystem: Host-associated > Plants > Roots > Rhizosphere ... | reverse complement strand
GCGGGAACAGGCCACGAGCACGGACCTGAGCTACGTCACCATCACTGGCCTCCCCTCAACGCAGCCACTTAACATGTGCGACCTCGTGTCGCACGGTCGAGTTTCGGCCATTCCTGACCGCCACCACCTCACTGGATGGCAGCATCGCCACCACCTACCAGACCGGCGCCCAGGTCGTGGTCTGCGACAACACGTTGTCCGCTGCGTTGAACAGCTCCGACGCGGCCCGGCTGAAGATCCGGCACTCCCGTAACAGTCTGGCCAAGCTGGGCAAAGTCCGCGAGGCGCTCGGCATCGTGCACCAGGTCGCCGACATCTTCACCTCCCAGGTTGAGCGGCTCACCCGCCAGCCCGTCACCGAAGCTCAGTGGCAGCGGTTCGTGACCGTCTACTGCGGCACTAATGACGCGAAGGCCAGCAAACGCGCCCTCAGCAACCGCGCCGAGCAGGCCGACCAGCTGAACCGGCTGTGGACCTCTGATCAGCGCGTCGCGCCATGGCGGGGCACCGCCTACGGCGTCCTCGCCGCCACCAACACCTACGCCCACCACTACGCCCCCGTCCGCGGCGCCACACGGGCAGAGCGGAACGCCGAACGACTCGTCACCGGCAAGGTGTACGACCTCGACCACCACACCCTGCAAATCCTCGCCGCCGTCTAAACCAGACGGACAAGACCCCGGCCCGGCGGCCGGGGTCTTTGCCCGTCCACCGCGTAAGCAGGTCACGCCCGACCGAACCAAGCTGGGCATCCTGCTGGTGGCGCTAGTCCGATTTCAATTGACGCGGAGCGTGGCCGGGGCCCGCATCGAGCGGACGCCGGCCACGGGCACCGGGTCACCTCAGCCCTGATCTCCGGCTTGTCGCCGTTGAAGTCGACTGACCCGTGCGGCTCTAGAACTGTCTATCGGCCAAGATTCCACGCCCACGCTTTCCAAGTCCGCCGAGCCTGTGTATCTAGTCGTCTTCCCGGGCGCGAGGGCGGGCGGCTGCTGTCCCTTATGTCTGCGCGGCCGGTGGCGAGCAGTGACAACTGAGACCAGAACTGAGACGAGCGCCGCTTTCGCTGTTGTACTCGCCCCTGGTTGCAAAACACCTTTGTGATCTCGCCCTAGTCCTGGCGCCAAATCCAACACCGTTCCCTGCGAGCGGGATCGGTTGCTGTGCCGACTCGGGCCGAGGACAGGCCGAGGTCCTAACTCGGACGGGCTGACGGTTGTCCTCATGCATGAGCGTGAGGACGCCTTGCGGGCTCCTGGTGTGGATCTGAGTCTGTTGAGCCCCACTTGACCCCGAGCCACCGAGAGTCGCCCGTCGTTTCGGCCGCGTAACCAGGGTCCCCGTGGCGACAGCGCGGGTGAAAGTACATCAATGTCATTAAAAGTGTTCGGTACAATTTGCTCCGCGACAACCGCACAAACTTCTCGAGCGGACTTTGGATGGATGCACTGATGGCACGGGGAAGGCCTAGTCGAGAGTCGGTCTACCAGCGCCTCGACACCCAGATCGCTGAGCTATGGCAACGCCTCGGAGGCCTCCCCAGCCCGCTCGAAGCTCAGGATATCTGGCGAGGGATCTGGTTTGAGGAAGCCCACCACTCGACCGCAATCGAGGGCAACAGTCTAGTTCGCCGCGAAGTCGAGCAGCTCCTGCGTGAGGGGAGGGCCGTAGGCGCGAAGCAGCTCAAGGAGTACATGGAGGTGAAGGGGTATGCCGATGCGGCTGGCTGGGTCTACCGCCAAGGCATTCAACCGGGTCGGTGGGACCCAGAGCGCCTCATCACGATGCAGGAGGTCCGCGAGATCCACACCGCTGCTATGGGCCCGGTGTGGGAAGTTGAGCCTCATCCAGACGCAGGTCCGGAGGAGGCCCCCGGTCAGTTCCGCCGTCACGAGATCGAGCCCTTTCCGGCCGGTATGACGCCGCCGACATGGCCGCTCATTGACTCAGAGATGAACGGATGGCTCCAACTCACACATCAGCTCCAGCCGAGGGCCCCCGATTTTCCTGAGGCGTTGGCGCTCACCCACTGCCGGTTCGAGCAGATCCACCCCTTCATCGACGGGAACGGCCGGGCGGGCCGCCTCGTGCTTAACCTGCTCCTCGTGCGACTCGGCTATCCCCCAGCGATCATCTATAAGCATCAGCGCACTCCGTACCTTGCCGCCCTTCGTCGTGGTGACGCCGGCGAGTGCGGAGCGCTTGGGGAGTTCCTGGCGCGGGCGATTCTGCAGAACCTGCATAAGTTCATCGTTCCAGCGGTGGCAGGGCCCGCTCGGCTAGTTCCGCTTGCAGCCCTCGCCGACAAGGATGTCTCAGCGAACGCTCTGCGAGTCGCCGCCACGAGAGGCGCGCTTAGTGCGGTGAAGGGACCGGACGGGCAATGGCGATCTTCCCGGAAATGGGTCGAGGACTACAAGAAGGCTCGATATAAGCGGCGGCTCGTGGCTGCGGACGGCACCGTCTTGTCCTGACTCTCCGCTGCCATGTCAGCGCCATGGTCGCAAGGATGGCTCGAGGTGGGCGTCGGACCCGGGTATTTCTCCGTGGCTGCGTCGCGCGGTCGCACTCGACCGGCGGCCCACGATGCATCTCGACATGCTGACCGTCCACCGAGCTGAACTGAGAGGCCTTCATCGATGCTCGCGTAGCCGCTCAGTGGGTCACTCGCTTGGGATGTACGTTGGTCAGTACCCCATCCAGGAATCCTACTGTTGGAATTACACCGATGTGCTACGGTAATCGCTGACATATTCGATTCGGCCGAAGTCGGGGAAGAGTGAACAACGACCGCATACAAGTCTTTGCGCTCGCCAAAGAGCTGCAGGTCCAGATCGGGGACATCCAGTACGCGCTGGCGAAGATGAAGTTGCCTACCAGGCAGCGTGCAGTCGGTTGGATCAGCGGGCAGCACGCCGACGTCGTTCGCCGAGGACTCAAGGACGGGGTGTGGCGCCCCCGGGCGAAGTCTGAGGTACAGGCCGCTCTCAAGCTGAATGTTCGGCTGGCTCCGGCCGTCCGTTGGCTGGATCTGATCTGCACTTGCTGCGAACTGCCACACCGAGTACAGGTCGCTGAGGGTGAACCCGGACCAAGACTCTGCGCACACTGCCTAGCACACCAGGAGGGTGACGGTGAGCCGACCGAAGCCATTCGGTGGCAGCGTCAAGACGACCATCTCCGAAGGACATTGGCCTGGTCCGCTGTGGTGAGCGAAAAGGCCGACGAGATGTACCGCGAGAAGCAGGAGGCGTACCGAACACGGAACGTGTGGCGGCGGGCATTGGTCGAGCTGGTCCTGTCGCACGGCGTCGCCGAGTCAGAATCGCCGGGCCCCGAAATGTGCGAATGTGAGGAGCCGTTTCCGTGTTCGGTGCGACGTCTGATGTCGTCGATCAACCCGGGGATCGCTAGCCAGATCGAGCGGTTTGAGAACATGCATCCGCTGCAGCGAGAGAAAGAACTCACGGGCGAGAAGTGGACAGCTGAGGACGAGTATCGCTACCAGGAGTCCCTGGCGTGGGAACGTGCTTACGACGCGATCGATGACGAGGCTGGGGAGGAAGACGACGACCTGCCGGCGGCGCGGCCCGCACCGTAGGGAGGACACGCGCCGCTGGCCAGCCGTAGGACGGGCTCCTGATCAAGTAAGAGAGCCGAACCTCGGCAACGGCGATTACCTATCCGCGATGGACGCCCAGCGCACCTGAACGACGACGGAGTTTTCCTTCGCCTGTCAGGAGTGGCCGATGCCAGGTACGTGACGTAGTCGCCTTGCCGCTCCAGCACGCGGCTGTCCGCGGCGAGGTCGATGTGGAAGCGGCCGCTGATCAAGGCAAGGATTGGGCGGCTGGGGAAGCCTATGTCGCGGTCATCCGCTAGGGATCTGCGCTAGTTATTTGGGATTTGGCGTCGAAGCTTTATCCGGTTAGGGGACGCCGGGAACCGAAGTCGGTCACTGGGCTGACCACACACAGTCGATGTCCGGGGCTTCGACGGCGACGCCGACGGCCTATGCGCCCGCGGCCAGTTCGGGCTCGCCGGCGAAAACTGCCTGATAGAAGTCGAGTTCGGCTTGGAGCACGGCGACCCGATTCTCATGTTGAATCGGCGGATGCCCCTCCTGCTCCAAGAAGCGCGCCATGAGAGGCGTGCCCCGCAAGTGCAGCGCCTTAGCAATGGCTTGAACGGTAGCTACTGGTACGACGGGATCGTCGAGGCCGTGGGCCAGGAAGACGGGCCGGTCGATCTGATCAACGAGGTTGGAGGGCGAGCGGTTTTCGTAGATCTGGAGGCTGGCGGGGAGCGGCCCGATGAGGCGGTCAAGCTCGTGATGCTGGAACTTGTGCGTCCGCTTGCGGAATTCGAGCAGGTCAACGATGCCGGACACGCAGGTGGCCGCGGCGAAGACGTCGCTGAGGATCAGCGCGCGTAGGGCGGTGAAGCCGCCGGCGCTGGCGCCGGAGATGACGGTGCGGGCGGGGTCGGCTCGCCCGGTTACGGTGAGCCAGCGGGCGGCGGTGATGCAGTCATCGGCGTCGGCGATGCCCCAGAGGTGGCTCAGCGCTTGGCGGTAGACCCGGCCGTAGCCGGTGCTGCCGCGGTAATCGACATCGGCGACGGCGAAGCCGCGGGAGGTGAAGAACTGGACGTCTGGATCGAGCCGGGGTCGAGCCTGGCTGGTCGGCCCTGGATGTGCTCGCACGAGCAGAGGCGGCGAACCGTCCGTGCGCATCGCCGGCAGGTGAAGCCATATAGGCACCGGGACTCCGCGATCGGACGGCACCCAAAGGCGCTCGAGCCGCGGCTTGCGGCCGGTTGCGAGCGGGCTCTGCCGCTCGGGAGCAGGCCGTTCGTCGCCGCTGCCGGCGGAGCGGATGATGACCGCAGGAAGCTGGCTCGGATTGCCTGCGATGTAGGCCAGGTACCCGTCGCCGGCGGCCAGGTACGCCTTGATCGATGTCGCCTCCGTCGGCAGCTGCTCGGCGCGACCGGTATCGACGTCGACCAGGACCAGCTTGTCCTCCCCCCGGTCTCGGCAAAGGACAACGACATGGCGCGCGTCCAGAAAGGCGTAAGTCGAATAGCCGAACTCCCACTGCGGCTCGCCACATTCGGCCTCAACCGCGTAAACCGGCTCCAGCGCATCATCTTGGACTCGGTAGAGGTTCCACCAGCCGGACCGATCCGACATCACATACAGCTGGCCGTCGGGGCTCCACTCCGGCTGGAACAGCGACTCGTCCGGACCGCCGGCGACCCGGCGAGTGCCGGTGAGGGAGCCATCCAGAGCGAGGTCGGCGAGCCAGAGCTCCGTGCCATCCCACGGCATCTGGGGCTGATCCCAGCAGGTAAAAGCCAGGCGGGTGCCGGAGGGATCCGGCCGCGGGAAAGAGTAGAAGTCCCGCCCGTCGGCCGCCATCGTAGCCGGACCTGAGCCGTCGATCGGCAGGGTGATGAGTTCGTTGACGACCTGCCCGTCTGTCTCATGCCGCTCGCGTACGCAGATCAGGTGGCCGCCGGGCAGGGTGCGCAGGTCGGCGTAGCGGACGGCAGCTGATGATCCGGATGGCGGCGTGATCGGCTGCGAGTCGCGGTCAGCGACGCGGTAGATGCGCTGGTCGGGCTGGTTGACCACAAAGATGACGCCGTCCTCGGCGACCCAGTAGGCGCCGCCGCCGTACTCGTGCACACGCGAACCAATGTCCAACTCGTCCGAAGTCATGGCTTGCGGCTCGTCGTCAGCGGTGAGGGGTACCCGGACCAGGGTTGTGCGACCGGTTCCCGGGCGCTTCTCGAGCCAGTACGCGTAGCCGTCGCGGATCGACACCGCATCGACGTCAACGCCGGCTGCTGTGGCTCGCTCGGCGGTCAACTCCGACATCACCGCGGCTACGCTACGGCGAGGCGGTCGTCCAGGGCGGCCACCTCGTCGGAGTCGTGCCAACGGTCGAGCTCTTGGCGTAGCCGCCGGACTCGGCCGATTCCCAGCTCAGAGCCGATGGCAGCTACGCCCAGCGACTGCATGCCCAGGCTGCACGCCTCTTCGACCCGGCCCTGCCGGGCTGTCGCGATGGCTAGCCCGGTCAGCAGTTCAACCTCGAAACGGCCGCCTTTGTGCTAGGTGCAGCCAGCGCCTCACGAAACGCTTGTTCCGCCTGCTCTGGGTGGTCGAGCCGTAGCAGGCAATCGCCGCGTTCTGCTGCCAGCCGGATCTCGTCGAACTCATACATCCACGCGGGCTCCTCGCCGGTACCGCGGGCCAGCGCGGCCTCAGCTGCGGCAAGTGCAACCAGACTGCCCCGCCCGTCCTTCACCTCGGCCAGAGCGACGGCCTGACGACTCCTCAACCACGCGTTGACGCTGCCTTCCCGGCCGGTACCGGTCGTCGCCACGGCCTGGTCGGCCAGTGCCAGGGCCGCGCGTGGTCGTCCCTCGAGCTGGCGGACCTGGCTCCGGAAACCCCTCACGTACGCGTCGAGCTGCCGATCCTCGGCCTCCGCAGTTAGCGACAGCGCGATGTCGTGCAGCCATTCACGAGCGCGCTCGTCGCCCAGATCAAGAGCAAGCCAGGCCAGCAGCCCGGCAGCCTCGCCGCCGAGCGCGGCCAGACGGCGGTGAACCAGCTCTGACTGCGGCGCCCGCACCAGATTGATCAGCAGCCGCAGATGTCCTTCGACCGAAGACCAGATCGAGCGTGCGGGCAGGGAGTGATACAGCCCGCGGTGCGCCTCGGTGACCGTCTCAAGTTCGGTGACATTTGCGGCGTTGAGTCGAGGCGCCTTGCCGGAGCCGGTGATGCCAGCCAGCACGGCCCCGGTGAGGGCCGCCGCTGACGTGCTGAGGAACTGCCGGCGGAGCATCTCTTCATCGTCGCTCACCTCTCCGCGGAATTCCGGAACGTTGGCCACCTGAGCATTCGGTACGGCACGTTGGAAATCCAGTAGGTCTTCCTCGGTGCCGTGAAGCCTGGAATACAGGTACCGACTTTGGCGTGGAATCTCCCCGAAGGCGCGACCAGCGACGATGGCGTTGAACCGTTCGACGGTCGTCGCGTCGCACCGCTCAAGCACTGTGTCGAGCACCTGCTGCAGCAGCGGTGAGGGCGTCAGGTCCGGCTGAGCGCGCCACTTAGCGACGGCACGGACCGAGATACCGAGCCGCTCGGCAAAGCGCTCGTTGGTCAGCCGCATGGCCAGACGCATGGCGGTGGCGCTGGCCCCAGTCCAGTGGTCGATTACGGTCACGGCTGGCCCCCGGTCGATCGGCCTTAACAAGTCCTGCGAGGCGAGTGCACTGGGAGTGCATCACGCGTTCATGGCCCGGCACTCACCTTCAGTATTCAGTGTTTCGCATGGCAACGACAGAACCGACGGAACCGAGGAGCCACCTCCGGCAACCAGGTCTTAGGGCCGGTGAGCGGCGCTGGTTGAGCGTGGCGGAGCTGGCGCGTGAGCTGGGTTTGTCGCAGATGACGCTGTACCGGGCGATCGCGGCGGGGGACTTCCCCGCGGTTCGGATCGGACGGCGACTGGTGGTACCGGCACGGGTACTCGAGGATCTCGCGGCCGCCGCGCTGGCCACCGGGTCCACGGTCGACACGGCCGAGTGGCCGGGAGGTCCGGCAGGCACCCGTCTCGGTGGTGTGCTGTGAGGCGGCCGACGACCCGGGAGGGGCTGTTGATGCCGAAGTGTGCCCTGGCGGGGGTGATCTTGGTGCTGGTCGGGATCGCCAGTCGGCACTCGGCGGCGGGCCGGTGGGTGCTGCTGGCCGGCGTGCTCGCGATGGTGACAGCGGTGCTGGTGGGGTGGCGGCTGGTCTACGGCTCAATGCTGGCTGCCGGTTTGTGGATGGTCGGCCTGTCCGGGCTGCTGGGGTGGCTGCCGGCAAAGATCGGGGCGCATCGGTATTGGCCGCTGCTGCTGGTCGTCGGTCTGCTCATTTTCGTCTGGCCGGTGCTGGCGCTGCGGCAGCGGCAGACCGGGTCGCGGGGGGTGGTGCGGCGCTGGTCTCGCCGGTCTCGCCGCAACGACGGTGTCGCGTCTCGGCTGCAGATTCTGAGAACCGTGTCGCGGTTCGCGGTTCGCCGCCGCGCGGTGGTGCTGCGGCCCAGCCTTGCCCAGCTGTCTTGGTGGCAGCGGCTGCGTACCCCGACCACCGCGGTGGCGACCAGGCTGGCGCGGGTCGGGCTGTTCGGGGTGTGGTCGCCGATCGAGGATGTGACGTTGCGGATCGGCGGTCCACGGACGGGCAAGACCGGCGAGTTGGCGGGTCGGATCCTGGATGCGCAGGGTGCGGTGATCGCCACCAGCACTCGAACCGACCTGATCGAACTCACCAGTTCTCTGCGGGCCGAGCTGGGTCCGGTTGGGGTGTTCAACCCGTCAGGACTGGCGGGCCTGCCGTCGACGATCACCTTCGACCCGCTGTCGGGCTGCCGCAAGCCGAAGACGGCCACCGAACGCGCCGCGGACCTGCTCGCCGGCGTCAACACACCGGGTCAGTCCGGTGGCGACCGCGACTATTGGGTTGGACAAGCCCGACGGGTTCTGGCCGCATTGCTGCATGCGGCCGCGCTGGGCGGTCTTTCGATGCGGGATGTGCTGGTGTGGGTCGCCGACCCGGACGCCGCCTCGGGGGAGGTGCAGCGGCTGCTGCGCCGATCCTCCGAACCGGCCTATGAGGCGGACGCGCTGCAGTTTCTGACCACCAATGAGCGGACCCGGTCCTCGATCTGCGCCACCGTCATGCCCGCGTTGGGGTGGCTGACCGACCCGACCGCCGCGGCGGCCGCCCGGGCCGGGGACTTCGACGTCGCCCGGCTGCTGGCCGAACGCGGCACCGTCTACATGCTCGGCGCCGAGGATGCGCAGACCGCGCCGCTGGTGACCGCCCTCACTGGGCATATTGCGCGGGAGGCGCGCCGGTTGTCGGCGGAGCAGCCGTCCGGCCGGTTGGATCCGCCGCTGACGTTGGCGTTGGACGAAGCCGCCTTGATTTGTCCGGTGCCGTTGGATCAGTGGACCGCGGACATGGGTGGCCGCAACATCACCATCCACATCGCCGCCCAGTCCCGGGCCCAGCTGCGGCAACGCTTCGGCGACGCCGGTGCGGCCGCGATCGTCAACAACACCGCCACCCTGCTGGTCTTCGGCGGCACCCGCGACCCCGACGATCTCGCCGCCTACGCGACCTTGGCGGGAGAGCGGGATGAGGACGTGCCCACGTTCGACCACACCCGCGGCCAGACCAGCACCACCATCCGCCGAGTGCCCGTGTTGAGCGCGGCGCAGATCGCTCAGCTGCCCGCCGGGCGGGTGATGGTGGTCAGCCGCGGCATGCCCGTCACCATCGGCCGCGTCCAGATGGCCTGGCGACGCCGCGACGTCCGCCAAGCCGCCCGCCGGGCTGCCCGAGTCGAGGTCGTCGACTGGGCCGACACCACCCAGACCGCCGAGCCGGCCGGCCTGGTCGACCCGGTCGGTCAGGTCGCGGGCGCGCTGACCGCCATCACCGCCGACTAGGCAAGAGCATCTGCGATGGACACCGTGCCGACGTCCGTAACCGGCAATGGTCACGACTGCCCGGCCGTCGACGAGGTCGCCGCGCTGCGGGCCGCGGTCGCCGGGCTGGCCCGGGAGGTCGAAGGGCTGCGCCGCAGCCTGGCCACATCGGCGAGTACGGCCGAGCTGGCCCGGGTCGCGGATCTGGTCGCCGATCTCAGCGCGATCATCACTACCAGTCCGAGTTTCCCCGACCCGCCGCCGTCGTGGCTGGCATTGCCGGCCGACGCGGACCTGGCAGCAACGCTGCTGGCGGACCTGGTCGGCTGGCTGGGTCAGATGTATCTCCGCTACGCCGACGCCGCCCGGACTCTGCCGGAGTGCTGGCTGTGGCACCCGGAGGTGATCGAGGAACTGCTGTGGCTGCGGCAGGCCTGGCAGAGCGCCTACCAGTCGGCCGAGGCCTCTGTGCGGGCGGCCGGTGATTGGCACGACCGGCTGCGCCCTGGCGTGACCGCCCGGATTGCCGGCTACACCAGAGCCTGCTCCCTGGAGAGCCACCTCCCCGACCGGGCCGCCGCCGCACCAGCCGTCCCAGTGGCCGACGCCATCGAGCAGATCGCCGCCTGGTGGACCAGCCACCGGGCCGAACCCGGCCCGGTCCCCACCGACCACCAACTACGAGCCGCCGCGGCCGCCGGCCGCCACACCCGAACAGGCGGCCGCTGATGCAACGCGCGCGCCAGAGGAGGAATCAGGATGATCACCCCCAATGAGATCGAGGCGGGCGACCTGGTCTCCCTCGTCGACCAGCACGGCAACACCGCGTCCGGCACCGTCCTGCTGGACGCCACCCGCGGCCGGCTCTGCCTCCGCGCGTTCGGTGTCATGCTGCCGTTCGCCGCCGAGACGTCGACCGGCTGCTGGGTCCTCTCGCCCGGAGTGCAGGTGGTGGCCCACACGGGTTCGCTGCTGCGAGTCGGGGAATCGCCGTGCTGTGCGGAGCTCTTCGCCCCCGCCGGCGGCCCCTGGGGAGCTGAGTCGTGATGGCGGTCTATGTCGACAACATGCGCCGGTACGCGTGGATGGATCGCGGCAGTGGCCGGCCGGTGACGGGCCGCTGGTCCCATCTGTTGGCCGACGACCCGGCCGAGCTGGCTGCGTTCGCTGCCCGCCTCGGCCTGCGCCCGGAATGGCTCCAGCTGCCCGGGACGGCCCGGGAGCACTACGACGTCGTCGAGACGGTCCGCCGCCGCGCCGTCAAGGCGGGAGCTGTGCCGATCGCCTATCCGCGCGGCACCGCGAACCTGATCATCACCAAACGCCTCCAAACCTCCGCTTTGGACGCGGCCAGCCGGGACTGGCAGGTGTTCCCGCTGCAGCCTGGCAGCAAGATTCCCGCGGTGCGGGACTGGCGACAGCAGGCGACTACAGACCCGGACCGGATCGGTCGTTGGTGGACCGTCCGCCTGCACCGGGATCGGCGGCACGTCCGTGAGCCGCTCAACCTGGCCATCGCCTGCGGAGCTTCCGCGCTGGTGGTGATCGACCTCGACCTCGCCAAGCCCGATCACGACTCGGCCGTGGCGCCAGGCGAATGGCAGCGGGGCAGCATCACGTCCGGTTTGGAGGTCCTCGCTGCTCTGGCCGATCAGGTCGGGGATGCCGTTCCCGAGACCTATACGGTGGCCACCGCCTCGGGCGGACGGCATCTGTACTTCACCGCCCCAGACGGTGTCGATGTGCGCAACTCCGCCGGCCGCGTCGGACCGACGATCGACGTGCGCGGCGAGGGCGGCTATGTCGTCGCCGCCGGCTCCCGCATCCGCGACCGCGCCGGTCGAGACGGCTCGGCTACCGACATGCGCCTGCGCGGCTATCGCCTCCTCGACCCCCGGCCGCCTGTCCGGCTGCCCAGCTGGCTGACTGCCGCCGTCTGTGCCACACGCCGGCAGGATGACGGCTGGGCTCCGGACCGACGTCCGCTCGTGGCCGGCCAGAAGCATGCGGTTGAAAACTCGAGCGACGGCTACGGCGCCGCCGCGCTCCGCGGGGAGGTAGCCCGGGTTCGGTCGGCGCCGGTCGGGCGCCGGAACCACACGCTGAACGCGGCCGCCTACAGCCTCGGGCAGTTGGTCGCAGCCGGCGTCCTCGACCAGAACCGCACGGTCGAAGCACTCCGCTTCGCGGCCGACTCCGCCGGGCTCGAGACCGACGAGATCGCCGCCACCATCGACTCCGGACTCACCGCCGGCGCCCGGCGGCCGCGCATCGTTTCGCCACGCCGAAGCATCGCCCATGAGACCGATCCGGTGCCGAGCGGAGCTGTCAGCCGCCACGAGCCTGATGCGAGCCGGTCGGCGGACCAGGTCGAGCCTACGGCGGCTCGATGACCACATCTCCAGCTGAGCATTCGGTCCAGATCCACTCCGTGCCGTCGAACAGGGCGGAGCGGGTGCTCGCGCAGGTGCTCGTTGTGGTCGCGGTGGCGGCCGCGATCGGCGTGGCGGTTTTGGGCGGAGCGCGATCGTTCGCGGCGGTGTCGGCCCGGTTCGGCAACGTGTTGGTGCCGCTGACCGCCGACGGCATGATCATCGCCTGCACGGCACTTCGGCTGGCCGCCCTGACCCGCGGCTGGCGACTGCCCGGATCGCTGCTGATCACCGACGGCTTCATCGTCGGGACCGTCGGACTTAACGTCGCCGCCGCTAACGGCTGGGCCGATGTGGTGGCGCACGCCTTGGCCCCGATCTCCTACGCGGTGCTGGTCGAGATGCTCGCCCACCTGCTGCGGCTCCACCTGCGGCTCAGTCAGCCGAGCCGACCGCGCATCACGTTTCTGAGCTGGGCCACCTCGCCGGTCGTCACCACTCGGGTCTGGCTGCACCTTGTCCGGACCGGCGGCGGCGACCCGGCGCCGGCCCGCGCGCTGATCCAACAGCTGATCCGCATGGCCTCCCGGCTCCGCACCGTCTGCCCAGGCCGGCTGCCTCTCGGCCGAGCCCGGGCCGCCCGCACGGCCGCGCTGCAAACCATCCGCGACGGCCTGCTCTCCGCCGAGACCTTGGCCAGTCTGCTGCCGCAGGCCGGGCTCCGGTTAGAGCCCGGCGAGCTGCTCGCACTGGTCGACTCCGCTGCACTGCAGTGCACCGCACCAGCCGCACCGCAGTGCACTGCACCGGCCGCACTGCAGTGCACTGACCCGGGCGCACTGGAGGGCACCGAGCCGGCCGCACTGCAACTGCACCAGTCAGGTGACGGTGTCACGCACCGCGAGCGCACCGACGCCGAACTGGTGGCCGAGCTGCACCGGCACGGCGGACCGCTGTCCGGCCGCCAGGTGATGCGCCTCCTCGGCGTCGGCACTCCCAGGGCCACCCGGCTCATCCGACTCGCCGGCTGGGCGCTGACCGAGTCGGAGACCCGCACGCATATCGCACGGTCCCTCCAGATCGTCACCGACCCGCCGCCCCGTCACCTGCAATCAGAAGCGCACGACGACAACCCGACCTCTTCAACCTCTGGATCAACACCATGACCAACCACACTGAAATCACCGATCGCTACTCATTGAAGACTCGATCTCGATCGCCAGCAGTGCAGTCACCAGACTCCACAATGCGTCTCAGGTTTCTCTCAGAAAGAGTCTTCAAGAGCAGTACACACCTATGCATCACGATCAGACGGGGCGTGCCGTACGGTCCGCAGCGAGGTTGCGGCCGTCGTCGGGGGACTGGCTCATGCTGACCATTTCGAGCGGTCACAGTTCCTCCTACCTGACTGACGCTGTGGCCGCCGGGCGAGAGAACTACTACACCGGTGCCGTCACGGCGGGCGAGCCGCCAGGCCGCTGGTACGGGCGCGGAGCATCCCTGTTGGGGCTGACCGGCGAGGTCGACCCACAGGACATGACGGCTCTCTACGAGCGATTCTTGGACCCGCGGGACCCGCTGTTCCACGACCCGTCCCGCTGGGACGAGGCCGCGACGCTCGGTCACATCGGCCGGCGGTATCTCACGGAGGAGCAACTCTACGCGGTCGCACTGGCCGCCGAGCCAGGTGCAGACCCGGAGCGGCGAGCCGAGCTACGCCTCGAGGCCGGCAAACGGGCGCGGAAGAATGTCGCGTTCTTGGATGCCACCTTCTCGGTGCAGAAGTCGGTGACGGTGCTGCACGCCGCGTTCGAAGCCCAGGAGGTGCAGGCGGCCAGTGCGGCCAGGCGCGCTCGCGACGCACTGGCTAGTGCACTGCAGTCGGGTGACACCGGTGCAGTGCACCGGCACACCGCCGAGCTGGCCGAAGCTGAGGCCGCTCAGGCGGCATGGGCCGAGCATCGCCGGGCGGTCGAGGATGGCATCTGGGCGGGGAATCATGCCGCTCTGGATTATCTGGCGGAGAAGGCCGGGTATTCCCGAGTTGGTCATCACGGAGGCGCGGCCGGTCGCTGGGTCGACGCCCACGACTGGACGATCGCGTCGTTCTTTCAGCACGACTCGCGCGACCATGACCCGCAGTTGCACATTCACAACGCGATCCTCAACCGCGTGCAGTGTGCCGACGGATCGTGGCGGACCATCGACGGCCGATCGATGTATCGGTATCGCGGTGCGGCGTCGGCAGTGGGGGAGCGGGTGTTGGAGGAGCACTTATACCGCGCGCTCGGCGTCCGGTTCGCCACCAGGCCGGACGGCGCCGCCCGGGAGATCGTTGGTATCGACCCGGCCGTGGTGGAGTTGTTCTCCTCCCGGCGTCGGGCGATCACGGCGAAGACCAAATCGCTGGTGTCGGCATTCGAGGTGAAGTTTGGTCGGGCTCCCAACTCGCTGGAGCTGGACCGACTGCAACGGAGCGCCACCTTCGCCACCCGGAACGCCAAGTCCCATCAGGGTGAGACCGTAGAGGAACGGCTGGCTCGGTGGGACCGACAGCTGCGCGCCGAGATCCGCGGTGGCCTGGCAAAGGTCGCTGCCCAGGTGCTCGACAACCGCACGACGCACGCCCAAGAGTCATGGTCGGCCCGGGCCGTGCTCGAGACCGCGCTCGCGGAAGTCCAAGACACCAAGTCGGCATGGACCGCGCCCGACCTGACCCGAGCGATCAGCAACGCTCTACCCGACCAGCTTGGCCCACTCTCCGCCCACCAGGTCGCTCAATTGCTCGACGGTCTCACCGAAGAAGCTCTGCAGCTAGCCGTGCCATTGGATGCAGACCGTCCCGGTGACCAGGCACTGCCGCCGCAGTTGCGGCTGGACAACGGCAGCTCTGCATACCAGGCGCCCGGCGGACGGTTGTATGCAACGCCCAGCCACCTGGATAGCGAGCGTCTCTTGGCGGCTTCCACCACGTACCGTGGCGCTCCCGCAGTGGCGGCGACCGCGGCGACCGGGTTCATCGCCGACCTCGCCGCTTCCGGCGTCGAGCTTGGCGCGGACCAGGCCGCGGCCGTACGCGGCATACTCACCTCCGGCGCCCGCATCGAAACCCTCGTCGGCCCAGCCGGCACTGGCAAGAGCTTCGTGATCGGCGTCTTGGCCAAGGCCTGGCACGATCCCGCAATGTGGGGGGGACAGCCACGCCGGCTGTTCGGGCTGGCTGGCTCCCAGATCGCCACCGAGGTTCTCGCCGGCGAAGGATTGGAGGCCCGCAATATCGCCCGCTGGCTGGCCGTCCAGGAGCGGCTCGCCGGGAACAACGCTCGGGCGGACGACCTACGGTGGCGTCTCAGCTCCGGTGATCTGGTCGTCGTAGACGAGTCAGCGATGGCCGACACTTCCAACCTGGTCCGCATCCACGCCTACTGCCAGGGGGCCGGGGCGAAGCTGCTGCTGACCGGTGATCATCACCAGTTGGCTGCGGTCGGCGCTGCCGGCGGCATGGAGCTGGTCGCGGCTGCCGGTGTGCGACACGAATTGGCCGAGCCCCGTCGGTTCGCCCAACCCTGGGAAGGTCCCGCATCGCTCCGGTTGCGCGAGCACGACCAGACGGTTCTGGCGGAGTACCACAAGAAGGGCCGGCTCCTGGATGGTGGCGCGCTCGACCAGACGGAGGCGGCGGCGACACGGGCGTGGCTCGCCGACACTCTCGCCGGCCGCCAGGCCCTGTTGATCGTCGACACCAACGAGCAGGCGGCGCGGCTCTCTGCCCAGCTACGCGCTGACCTCGTCCGCCTCGGCCTGGTCCAAGAGCAGGGTATGCCGCTCGAACTGCAAGGAACGTGGGTCGGTGTCGGCGACATCGTCCAGGCCCGGAGCAACGGCTGGCACCTGGCCGGCTACTGCGGCAACCGGCGCGGACCCATCAACCGGGAGCACTACCGCGTCACCGCCGTCCGCGAGGACGGCGGCCTTGAGGCCACAAGTCTCGTCAGCGGCGGCGGTCGCGTGGCGGAAGATCGGATTGTCCTGCCGGCCGATTATGTCGCCGAGCATCTGTCGCTCGGCTACGCCACCACCGTCCATGCCGCGCAAGGTCTCACCGTCGACACCTGTCACACCGTCGTCGGCCCGACCACCTCAGCGGAGGCGCTCTATGTCGGCATGACACGGGGCCGACACGCCAATACCGCCCATGTGGTCACCCGGGCGGTGCCAGTCGACGCACCACCCGGCGCCGTTCTCACTGCCGCGCACCAGTCACCTGCCGTGGTCCTCGCTGGAGTGTTCGAAACCAGCGTCCCTCAACGGTCTGCGCTCGCGCAGGCGGTCGACAGCGCGACCGAGGCCGAGTCGGAACGGACACCGGCCGAGCTGTTCGCCGACGCCGCCCAACTCGCGACCGCCGGACGCACCGCGAGCTGGCTCGACCAACTCGTCAACGACGGCCACCTCACCCACAACCAGCGAATCTCGCTCGCCGTCGAGGACGGCGCCGCCGGCCTGACCGGCCTGCTCCGTCGCGTCGAACTCGCCGGCCAGGATCCAAAGCAGGCGCTGACCGACGCGGTCACCCGGCGCTCGCTCGATGATGCTCGGCAGATCACCAGCGTGCTGCACACCCGCATCACCGATCGGATCAACCTCGAGCCCGTTGGAGACACGTTTGCCGCGTGGACCCCGAGCGTCGACAATCCGCAATGGCAGGCCTACATCACCACACTCGCCCAGGCCGCCGACAACCGCCGCAACCAACTTGGCCGAACGGCAGCCACCGACCTGCCCGCCTGGGCAACCGAAACCCTCGGCCCGCCACCGTCGCCAGACCACCCCGTGGAGCGGGCCAGCTGGGAAAAGCGCGCCTCGTCGGTTGCTGCCTACCGAGAGATGATCGGACACCACGACGCATCAGATCCGCTCGGCCAACCGCCCAAGCCCGGCAATGTCGAGACCTACGCTGCCTGGCGAGCCGCATGGCGGGCACTTGGCCGGCCCGAAGCCGATCGCGCCGAGGCCGAGATGTCCACCGGTCAACTGCGGATACGGATCCGGGCCTACGAACGCGAAAAGGCATGGGCACCCGACTACGTCGCCAATCAACTCGCCGGCACACGGCAGGCCGCAGACAAATACCGACAAGACGCGAGACTTTGGGATGCCCAGGCAGCCGCCGCGACAGATCGAGACACCGCCGCCCGGCTCCGCAACGACGCCGCCAAGTCAGCTGCCCTCGCAACGGTGCTCGACGACCGCGCTACCAAGCTCGTCGAAGCCGACGAAGTCCGTGCGGCCTGGTATGCACACACCGCCGCAACCCGGGCCGCCGCCGAGCGGGCTGCCGCCGAACTCACGGCCCGCCAGGCCGACCAGCCCTCAGAGCCGCCGACGGTCACCGCCGAGGAATGGCTTGCGGCTCACGACGCTGAGGCCAAGGCTGAAGAGCCCTACCGAACAATTACTGATGAGCACGACCTTGCCGAGGTGGCAGATCAACGCGCCCAAGACGAGCGAGACGTCGGCCGTGACAAGCCGCAGCCAGTCCGGTCGCCAGAATCCGACATCCGAGAGGAAGCGGCCGAGAAGCCGACTGTGGAGACGTCCACGACCAGCGAGCGCGCCGCCGACGAGGTGCGGGTCCCGACCGTGGACGAAACCGCCGAATCCGTGCGCCGAGCGCAACGGGCGCTCCAGGAACTCAAACAGCGCCAGGCCGCCGACACCCGTCACGCCGATGACGAAGCCCGCCAAGAGGCCTCACGGTTCCAGGCTGACCAGCAAACGTCCCGAGCGACCAAACATGGAGCCCGGAACGGCCCGACCAATGGCGAAGATCACGACGCAGCATTCGTGCTGGGTGCAGCGGTTTAGCTGCCAGACGCGACGTCAGACCTGGAGTAGTCGCGGCGGGTGTTCGGACTCAGCCGGCGTTCGTCGCCGGCATGTCGAGCGGCGCCACCGAGGAACCGGCCCACACCCACTGCAACGTCGCGACGACGCCCTCCAGCCACCCCGGTCGCCCCTCGACACCGTCCGGGTTCTTGAGCTTCTTGAGTTCGGCGGCGAACAGCTCGGCTTCGATCGTCTCCTCATGGGCCAAGCCGGAGCGCTCCGTGACCGGAGCCCACGCCAGCTCCCAACCACCCAAGATTGACGGCACAGCCGCGCAAGCCAGCCACCGACAGGTCATTGCCACACCCGCGACGTACCAATCGCCGGGATGCGTCTCCCCAAGGTGCTCCACAAGTCGCCAGAGAGTAACGAAGTCATCTCGTGGCACATGGAGGTTTCCGCGCGGAATGCTCTCGATCGCGTGAGCTTTCACCTCCACGCGCCTATTGTCACGCGGCACACCGACAGATGGCCACCACTTGACGCTGAGTTGAATTGGCGGCGGCGTGGCGTCGCCCGTCGGGGCAACCAGACGGCCATCGGTGCCAGTGCCGCAGTCAGGGCGGCCAGCTGGGGGTGTCGGTGTGACGGTAGTAAGCTCCGGCAGCTCAGTGAATGGGGTCGGACCATGTGGCCGGGAACCGTACTCAGGCCGGGGCGAATGCGGGTAGTTCGACGGCGTCGCGGAAGCTTCTGCCCATCAGCAGGTCCGCGACTTTGGGCAGTCCCATCAGTCGCATCGACGCGGTGCGCACGAGCAGTTGCAGTCTGTTTTTCGGGGCGAAGGCCAGGCCCAGGCCGACGGCGGCATCCTGTTTTGACGTCAATAACGGGGCCAGGCGCTGGTGGTAGCGGGTGAACGCCTCGGTGTGGTCGTTGCTGCGGGTGAGTTCGGCGGCCAGGGTGTAGGACTCCACCATCGCCAGCGCGGAGCCTTGGCCGGCCAGGAAGGAGGGGCAGGCGGCGGCGTCGCCGACCAGCGCCACCCGGCCGCGAGACCAGGACGGCATCCGGATCTGGCTGACCGCGTCGAAGTAGAGCGTGTCGGCGTGTTCCATCAGCTCCAGCATGGCCGGGGTCTCCCAGCCGGCGCCGGCGAGTCTGGTGCGCAGCAGGTCGAGTTGGGCGGCTCGGTCGCCGGTCGGCACGCGGCCGTCGTGTCGAACCGAGAACAGAAAGAGGGTGAGGTCGTCGCGGAGCGACAGCCGGACGGCCTGGAAGCCGATGTCGGCGTGCATCATGGCGACGAGCTCGTCACGGGGCCGATAGCCGGCGGCCTCGAACGCCGCGAACACCATGCCGAGATAGCTTTCGAATCGCTCGTCCGGGCCGAAGGCCAGCCGCCGTACCCGTGAGTGCAGGCCGTCGGCACCTACGACCAGGTCGAAGGCGTCGCTGCGTCCGCTCTCGAACCCGACCTGCACCCGGTCGCCGTGGTCGCGAAGCGTCTGTACGGTGTCGTCCAGGATCAGCTCGGCGGCGCCGCCGAGGGCGTCGTAGATCACCGCGGCGAGCTCGGAGCGGGCGATGCTGACGTAGCGCTGGTTGTCTCCCATGATCGCTGCCGGTCTGAGCGAGGCGATCCGGCGCCCGTCGCGATCGACCGCCCGCGCCTCGGTCATCGCATACCCGCGGCGCCGCAGCTCGGGCACGATGCCCATCCGCTCGGCCACGTCGAATCCGGCGCCCCAGAAGTCGACCAGGTAGCCGCCGCGGCGCAGCCCGGGCGCCCGTTCCACCAGCGTGACCTCGTGGCCGGCCTTGAGTAGCCAGAAGGCGAGCGTCGGGCCGGCGATGCCTGCACCCACGATCAGCACTCGCATGTCAACACGCCCCGGATCACGGCAGCAGCAGGTATCGCTCGGGCGGCTCACCGGCGGCCTCGGCGAACTCCCGGAGAGCGTCACTCAACGCGGCGCGCCGCTCAGGTGCCATCTGCCGCAGGATCGTACGGAACGCCGAACGGCGGTGCTCCATGATCGAGGCGATCAGCCGGGACCCGGCCGGGGTCAAGGTGAGCACCAGATTCCGCCGATCGAGTGTCGACTCCCGACGATCCAGCAGCTTGGCGCCGACCAGCCGGTCACACAGCCGACTGGCATTGGACAGATGAATGCCGAGCGAGGCAGCCACCGCGCTGGCATTCACCTCCGGCCGGGAGGCGACCAGCACCAGCACCCGCAACTGCGGCATCGAGACCGCATCCCCGGTCTTGGCGACCGACTCGGCGACGATCGCCGAGATCACCCGCGCCGCCCGCATGAAGATGTCGACATCTTCGTCGACGTCTCCCTGGGTCGTACGCTCCGCCACAAACCCATCATGGCGCAACTATTGCGCTTTCGCAACCATTGCGTCATTGCTATCTCGGCGCCTGCAACCGCCGGTTCTCCGCTTTCAACAGTTTGATCCGGCCAAATCGGTCGACGTCAACTTGGCCGGCCAGCTCTGTCAACCTCGGCTTGCACTACCCAGCGGTTTACCGCGTGATCGAGCGGAAGCGAGCCGCGGTTTAGGGATGAGCTGGTTGAGGCTACCGCACGCAGATCGTAGGAGTTCGCGCTTTCGGCCCTTCCGGGAGAAAATCGGGCATGCCAATCTCGCGAACTGTCCGCTGGGGACCGTGATGCCTCTCTCTCAAAGCAGCAAGACTCGCATCAGGCAGGCGGCGATCGTCGAGCGGGTGATGGCAGAGGGAAGCTGCGCCGCCCAGCAGCTCGCCAACGATCTGGGTGTGAGCATCATGACCATCCATCGCGACCTCGATCAGCTAGAGCGACGTGGACTGGTGCGCAGGTTCCGAGGTGGTGTTCGAGCGCGCCCTCCAGGGGCATTCGAGTCTCAGCTGGCGTTCAGGATGGCCTCCCGCTCGGCGGAGAAGGACGCGATCGCGCGGGTTGCGCTCATGCATGTCGAACCGGGCATGTCGGTGCTGCTGGACGACTCGACATCCGTGCTCCCGATGACCCGTGGACTTGCCGAGCATGCGCCAATCACCGTCGCTACGAATTTCATGACAGGGTTGCGGGAGCTCACCGATGCGGCCGCAGACATCGACCTGACCGTGCTGGCTTTGGGAGGGACGTACGACGTTGCCATGGACTCATTCAGTGGGCTCCAAACCGTCGAGCAGGTGAACGACCTGGCTGTCGATGCCCTGTTCATGTCGGTGTCGGCAATCGCAGCGACCCAGGCCTTCGACAACGCTGAGCACACCGTCGCGTTGAAGCGCGCCATGATGGCGTCCGCCGCTAAGACCTACGTGCTGGTCGACCACACCAAGTTCGGACGTTCGGCCTTACGCCGGTTGGCGACTCTGACCGAGGTAGAGCTTGTCATCACCGACACCGGAATCGATCCCTTGGTGCTGCGCGCGTGGGATGCCGCTGGTGTGAATTACCAGATCGCGCAGCTGCCGACCGACAGCCTGAGCTCAGCGCACATCTAGCCTGTCCTGTTTACTCGCCGGTCAGCGGCAACACCATGTCGGCGGCTTCAGCTTCCGACCGCCAGGCGGGATCCGCGTCGGCAGGACGACGACGTCAGTCGACGGCGGCCGGCAAAGAGGCCACGATGACCTCGACACCGTTGTCTTCGATGCGCGAGGCGACGGAGCTGTCGATCTGTTCGTCAGTGACGAAGTGCGTGAACTCGGTGATCTTGCCGAGGTGATAGATCGCACCCACGTTGATCTTCGTGCTGTCTGCCAGCAACACTCTGGTTGGAGCGGCGGCGAGCATCGCGCGTTTGGCTCCAACAATCTGCTGATCTTGATGAAAGATGCCCAGGCCTCGAATGGCGGAGCACGAGGCGAGCAGCACATCGGCGTACAGGCTGCGGATGGCCTGCTCGCAGACCATTCCCAGGAATGCCTGATAGCGGGGTATGTAGTCGCCTCCAAGTCCGATCAGGTGATGGGACGTCTGGGTGGTGACATAGGAAACAGCGGGGTAGCTGTTGGTGATCACGGTCAATGGCTCTGCCACCTCGGCTTGTTGGAGCGCAGCCAGCGCCGTAGTGGACTCGTCCAGCAGGACGGCCATTCCTCCTTCCACGAACCGCTCCGCCGCCACTCGTCCGATCGCCTTCTTGGCCACCGTGGCCGAAGTGCTGCGGAAGGGCCAATCGCTTTCGAACAGGCTTGATCGGGTCGCAGTTGCGCCTCCCCTCACCTTGCGCAGAACGTGCTCGCTCTCGAGGGCATCCAAATCGCGGTGTACAGTCATCCGACTCACGTTGAGCACGTTGACCAGATGGTCAACGGTGACTGAGCCCTCGCGGTGAACGAGTTCGCGGATGTAGTTCTGTCGATCGGACTGAATCGGCGTGCGCCCGTCCACGACTACGCCAGGGGAAGCCTGAGCGACGCGCTCCGACTGGTCATCCTGTGACATAGCGAGACAATCATCCTCCTTCAGGCCGTATGTGCCAAGCGCACTCACTCACGAACCAAAAGATAACACGCAAACGGAGCTCACGTGACGTGGAGTGACCATACGTGGTTCGCGGGCCGTTATGTAACTTGACTTGCACAAGTCGTAACGCGTGTTGTAACATACGTATCAGCGAGTAACACACTCGATTATCACCTCTCGATCCGCCTGTAGGAGAAGCATGTCGAAGCGCGGAAGGCCGGGCCCGTCATCAGATGATCGTCGATCCGGCGCGAGCACATCCCCCGTCGCATCGACGGATCCCACTGACGCGGCGCCACCCGAAGGCCCGCGGATGCGGGGCTGGACTCGTGAGCAGATGGCGATACGGGCCGCGAAGGAGTTGATCGACGGCACTACTGTGAGCCTTGGCGACGGATTGCCGACTTTGATAGCACAAGCTCTGCCTCCAGAGATCGAGTTCAGATACATCGCGGCCGAGGCGCGCAATCTTGAACCAGCCGACCGGGCGGGAAGTGATGCGACCTCGCAGGTGGTCGACGTGGCAATCGTCGAGGCAAACCAGGTCTCTGCCCGCGGTGACATCGCCTGGGCAGATGAAGAAGTGCCGCGAGCACTGACCGGCGTACGCGCCAATCGATCGATTGTGCTGATCGAGCATGTAGCGGCTGACGGAGCCTTCAATGTCGTTGAAGAGTGCTCCCTGCCGCACCGCGCGCCCGGGGCGGTCGACCGCATTATTACGGATCTCGCAGTCTTCGATGTCGTTGGCTGCGAGGATCCGGCCGAACCGACCGGCCGCCTGCGCTTGGTTGAGACAGCCCCCGGGGTCAGCGCCGGTTGGGTACGGCGATGGACCGGCGCCAGATTGCTAGGAGCACCAGAACGGCCGGCGAAGCCCGCTGCGATCACCCCTAACGTCCGCCCCCCGACCAACGGGTACGACGAAGACGATCTGACGACAACTTAGCAGAATCGATTGCGCTTCTCTCAGTCACTCTGATACGAAGAGGTTGGCGTGGTCACATCGAGGGAGGATGCATGTCAGTGCCAAGCGGTGAGGTTCCGGAGCGCATGCAGGCAGTGATCTGTCATGGCCCCGAAAACTATGTGCTGGAGGAGGTGCCGGTCCCGACTCCAGGGCCGGGTGAAGCGCTCGTAAAGGTCGAGGCGACAGGGATCTGCGCCAGTGACCTGAAGTGTTACCACGGTGCGGCGAAGTTCTGGGGTGACGCGAACCGTCCGGCGTGGGCCGAGACGGAGGCGATCCCTGGCCATGAGTTCGTGGGGAAGGTTGTTCAGCTCGACGATGTCGCGGCGTCGCGCTGGGGAATCGCGGTCGGCGATCGGGTCGTGGCCGAGCAGATCGTGCCGTGTTGGAAGTGCCGCTACTGCCTGAACGGGCAGTACTGGATGTGTGGGCCGCACGACATGTTCGGTTTCAAGCGGCGTACGCCCGGCGGTATGGCCGAGTACATGGTCTACAACAAGGACGCACTGGTCTACAAGATCTCATCCGACCTCCCGCCGGCCCATGCCGCGTTCACCGAGCCTCTCTCCTGTGCGCTGCACGCCGTCGAACGTGGCGACGTCAAGTTCGAGGACACCGTCGTCGTCGCGGGTTGTGGCCCCATCGGGCTCGGGATGATCGCCGGTGCGAAGGCAAAGAACCCTAAGGCGGTGGTCGCCCTGGACATGGCCCAGGACAAGCTCGACCTCGCCAAGGATTGTGGCGCCGATGTGATCATCAACATCGGCCAGGAGGATGCCGTGGCGAAGGTCAAGGACATGACCGGCGGCTACGGTGCCGACGTCTACCTGGAGGGGACGGGCCATCCGTCGGCCGTCGGCCAAGGATTGAACCTGCTTCGCAAGCTCGGCACCTACGTGGAGTACAGCGTGTTCGGCAGCGACGTGAGCGTCGACTGGTCGATCATCAGCGACGACAAGGAACTGGACGTCCGGGGTGCGCATCTCGGCCCCCACTGCTGGCCCGCAGCCATCCGGATGCTCGAGTCGGGCATTCTGCCGATGGAGCGGATCTGCACCCACCAGCTGCCGCTGGCGGAGTTCCAGAAGGGCCTCGACATGGTCGCCAGCGGAAAAGAGTCGATCAAGGTCTCGCTGATCCCCTGATCGCCTGGGTGCCTTTCCGAGCCGATTGAACTGTCGTGAACCCGCCGCAGAGTCGCCCGTTGTGGGTCGGCGTCAGCTGGAAGATGAACAAGACGCTCGCTGACGCCGACCGCTTCGTCGATTCATTGGCAGGGTTTACCGTGCCCAGCGGCATACAGCCGTTCGTGCTACCGCCGCATACGGCGTTGGCCCGAGTCCGCGATCGCCTTCCGGCAGACTCGCCTGTACTTCTCGGTGCGCAGAACGCTCACTGGGCCGAGGAGGGCTCGTGGACCGGCGAGATCTCCATGAGGATGGCGAAGGACGCTGGCGCGACCATCGTCGAGATTGGGCATTCCGAGCGGCGAGAACACTTCGGTGAGAGCGACCGTACGGTGGCGCTGAAAGTCGCGGCGGCGATCACGAACGACCTGACCCCGATGATCTGTGTCGGTGAGCCGGCTGCTGTCCGCGCTGCCGATGGCGCAGAAGACTTCGTTGGCGCCCAGCTGCGGATCGCGATGTCGGGGTTGAGACGCGCGGAAATCGATCGAGTGATCATCGCATACGAGCCCGTATGGGCCATAGGAGACCGCGGCACTCCGGCCACGGTGGAACAGTCCGCTCCTGTCATGGCGGCGATCCATGACGTTGTTGCTGGCTTGGGCGGTTCGCCGCTCGCGGTTCTCTATGGCGGCAGTGTGGGTGCCGACAACGCCGTTGAACTGCTCAGTGACCCGAACACTGACGGTCTGTTCGTGGGCCGCGCCGCATGGGAGGCCGCAGGCTTCATCGAGCTGCTCAAGCTGTGCGCGCCTCTGGCCGGCAAGAATCCTCCGCGTCAGCCGTATCCCGAACCCCTGCCGTGGCTCTCCGCGGCATCTCTCTATGAGGAGCACTGATGTTGATGCCAGCTGCGAGAGCGAAGTCACGGCGCAATCTGTACATCGTCCTGGGACTCATTGTCGTTCTTCTGGTCGCGATGGTGCTGAGCACCAAGTTCCTGACGCCGACTGAGCTTGCCGCGGTCGGCCCGAAGAAGTTCGATCCCAAGCAGTCGGCCGCGGATCTCTGGGCGAAAGCTCAATCCGACATTCCCGCCAACGCCCAACCGCTCGGTGAGGTCGTGCCGGCCGTCCAGTCGGATCTGAAGGGTGCGGCGACGAAGTACAAGGCCGTTTCGCCGGCCGAGGGTGCCTACGACTTCCCGGTGAAGCTGGACGGAACCGTTACGGAGGCTACGGCGGACTCACTCCGGGTGTCGGTGCCGGGTGTGCCGTCCGAGACGCCGATCATCATTCCGCTGACAACGGCGATCAACGGAACTGCCATCCGGGACGCGATGGGTTTCAAGTTCGCCGACGCGCCTGGTCAGACCGAGTACCAGTACGTCGGTGACGAGCTGAAGAAGCTCATGCAGGAGCAGGTGAAGTCAAGCCTCAGCGACCCGGCCTCGCTCAAGGGAAAGAAGATCAGCGTCACTGGCGTCATGGTCGTCCTCTCTCCTAGCGGCGCACCGCAGCCCAAGGCCAAGCCGGTGAACGTGCAGCCGGTTACGACCAAGGTCTCATGATGAGTGAGCACGCTGCCCTGCTCGACGAGCACGAGGTCGCCCCGCACGATGGGGCGGTCGTGCTGAAGGCCGTCGACATCGCGAAGACCTATGGGGTCACCAGAGCGCTCAAGGGTGTGAACTTCGACGTGCGCCGCGGGAAGGTCACGGTGCTGTTCGGCGAGAACGGCGCCGGAAAGTCAACCTTGATGAAGATCTTGTCCGGAGTCGAGAAGCCGACCGCCGGGCAGCTCATCCTCGACGGCGAGCCGGTCAACCTCGAGTCCACCAACGATGCCGTGGCACGTGGCATCTCGATCATCCACCAGGAGCTGAACCTGGCGCCGAACCTCAGCGTTCGGGACAACATCTTCATCGGCCGCGAGATCCGGACCCGTACCGGTGCGATCGATTACGGCAGGGAGAAGGAGATCACCGAGCAGGTGATGGCTCGACTGGAGGAGACCATCCCGCCGAGCACCCTCGTCCAAGATCTTCGGGTCGGCCAGCAGCAGGTGGTGGAGATCGCCAGAGCGCTGGCCGCCGACGCCCGAATCCTGATCATGGACGAGCCGACATCGGCCCTCAGCGCCACCGAGGTGGAGGTCCTGTTCAAGGTCATCCACGAGCTCACCAGCCACGGTGTTGCCATCGTCTACATCTCCCACCATCTGGAGGAGGCGCTCGAGATCGCCGACTATGCGGTGGTATTTCGTGACGGCGAGCTGGTTGCGACCGAGGAAGCGGCCAACATCGATCTCAGCTGGGTGGTCAGACAGATGGTGGGCCGGGAGGCCGACTACGACTTCCGGGACGAGCCGCGGGACTTCGGGGACGTGGCGCTGTCGATCCAGGGCGTCACCGTCGCGGAGCCCGAGACCGGGCGGGTCGTGGTCAACAACGTGTCTCTGGATGTTCGGCAAGGCGAGATCGTCTGCCTCTACGGCCTGATGGGCGCCGGCCGGACCGAGCTGATGGAGGCCCTCGCCGGCCGCGACAAGATCTCCGGCGGGCGGGTCCTGCTGGGCGAGCAGGACGTCGCGGAGCTGGGCATCGCCGAGCGCATCGCCAACGGCATGGGGCTCGTGCCGGAGGACCGGCAACGGGACGGTCTGATTCAGATGATGAGCGTCGGCAAGAACATGTCGCTGGCCAGCCTGCTCTCCACGGTCAGGAACATGTTCATCACCCGCAAGGCGGAACGGGAGAACGTCGACCGGCAGATCAAAGACGTCAAGGTCAAGACCGCCGGACCGGACGCGTTGATCACCTCGTTGTCCGGCGGCAACCAGCAGAAGGTCGTGATCGGGAAGATCCTGCTCACCGACCCGAAGGTGATGCTCCTGGACGAGCCGACGCGCGGGATCGACGTCGGCGCGAAGGGGGAGATCTTCGCCCTGCTCTTCCGGGAGGCGAGGAAGGGGCTGGCCGTTCTCTACGTCACTTCCGAGGTCGGCGAGGCGATCACCGCTTCCCACCGGCTGATCGTGATGAGCAAGGGCCGGCTGATCCGAGAGTTCGACCCGCGGACCGCTACCCGCGACGACATCATGGCCGCCTCCGGCGAGCACGACACCCACTACGAGCACGACGGAACTCAAGAAGGAGCCCATCAGTGAGTACGACCACCACGACTCCCGCGCCACCCGGCGCCCGGGCTGCCGAGGAGAAGAAGGGTCTGGCCGGCCGGTTCAACCTCAACACGGTCCTGGTCGAAGGCCGCGCACTGATCGCGCTGATCATCATCATCGCGATCTTCGCCGTCCTCAGCGACAACTACCTGACCGCGGGCAACCTGACGACGATCACCAAGCAGGTGGCCTTCAACGCCATCGTCGCGCTCGGCATGCTCCTGGTCATCCTGAACGGCGGCATCGACCTCTCGGTCGGCTCGATCGTCGGCTTTACCGCGGCCGTCGCAGGCAACCTGTTCCGGGGCGTCCACATACCCGGCACCGACGTGACCATGTTCCCCTCGCTGTGGGTGATCATCGTGCTCTCGGTGGCGATCGGCATGCTCGTCGGCTGGGTCAACGGGCTGTTGATAGCCCGGCTCAATCTGGCGCCGTTCATCGTGACCTTGGGCATGCTCTATGTGGCCCGCGGCCTGACCGAGGTCCTGCTCAACGGCCAGAACATCACCAACGAGCTTTCCGGCCAGGAGGGACTCAACAACACCGGCTTCTTCGCCGTCTTCGCCAGCAAACCGCTTGGACTGCCGCTGGCGGCCTGGGTGATGATCGTGTTGGCGATCCTGTTCTCGATCTTCCTGAACCGCACGCCGTTCGGGCGCTGGCTCTACGCCACCGGCAGCAACGAGCGCGCAGCGCAGCTCTCCGGTGTCCCGGTCCGGAGCATCAAGACCCAGATCTACGTCCTCTCCGCGCTGTGCGCAGCCATCGTCGGGATACTCCAGATGGCCAACATCAGCTCCTCCACCGCCGATCTGGGAACCTTCTACGAGCTGAACGCCATCGCCGCGGTCGTCATCGGCGGTGCAGCGCTGTCTGGAGGGCGTGGCACCGTGCGCGGCACGATCATCGGCGCCTTCGTCATCGGCTTCCTCGCCAACGGCCTGGTCATCGTCGGTGTGTCACCGTTCTGGCAGAAGGTCATCACCGGTGCGGTGATCATCCTCGCCGTCGCCGTCGACCAGATCCAGCAGATCCTGCAGCGGCGTCGCAATGCGGCCAAAGCCGTGGCGAGCGCCAAGGCGGCGGCTGCCAGCCGGCAGTCCGCCGAACGAGCGGCTCCTCGCTCGTGATCAGGCGTTCGGCTCGCCGAACGCAGTCCATCACTCGTCAAATCTTCACCAATTGAAAGGAAAGCGATGTTCAGTCGAATGGCATCACGGTCGCTGCTTGCAGGTGTCGTGCTGATCGGTCTCGCCGCCTGCGGCGGCGGTGGCGGCGGTGGCGGCGGTGGCGGCGGTTCGGCCGCACCGTCGGGAGGCGGGGGCGGTGGCGGCGCCGCTGGTGGCACCATCGCCGTGATCACGGTGGATCCGTCCAACCCGTACTGGAAGGCCGAGGTCGACACCGCGGTGGCCGAGTTTAAGAAGCTCGGCTACACCCCGACCACGTCGGCCCACAAGAACGATCCCGATCAGCAGAACCAACTGATCGAGACCGCGATCAACGACAAGGTCAAAGGCGTCCTGCTCGACCCGGCCGGGGCCGACGAGAGCGTCGCAGCGGTGCAGAAGTTGGTCGACGCCAAGATCCCGGTCGTGCTGATCAACGCTGAGATCAGCAAGACCGGCCTGGCCAAGTCCCAGATCGTGTCCAACAACGCCCAGGGCGCGACGGTCGGCGCCGAGGAATGGGCCAAGGCCATGAACTACAAGGGCACCTACGTCGAGCTCTTCGGCAAGCCCAGCGACAACAACGCCCAGGTCCGTTCCGACGGCTACAAGCAGGTCATCTCGCAGTATCCGGACCTCAAGCAGGTGGGCAAGGAGATCGCCAACTGGGATCGCCAGCAGGGACAGGACAAGATGGAGGCCTTGCTCTCCAAGAATCCCGACGTCAAGGGCGTCATCGCCGGCAACGACGAGATGGCCCTCGGCGCCATCAATGCCCTGAAGGACAAGGGCAAGCTCGCCAACGTCAAGGTACTGGGCTTCGACGGCAACCAGGACGCGGTCAATGCGGTGAAGAAGGGCGAGATGGTCGCCACCGTGCTGCAGCCCATCTACGAGGGCACGAAGAAGGCTGCGGCGCAGCTGGACAGCGTGATCAGGACCGGTCAGACCGGCGTCAGCGATGAGAAGCAGGCCATCGACTGCGTGCTGATCACCAAGGAGAACGCGGACAAGGTGAACAACTTCGTCCTGTCCTCGTAAGACGGTTGCCGGTCGGGCCCGCGTACGGCCGGGCCCGACCGGCTCCCGATCGTGGTTCATCCGCCCCCTGGTCTTCGGGAGACTCACATGACGCACATCTACAACGACCCCGCGGAGTTCAAGAACGACGTGATCAAGGGCTTCGCGGCGGCCTACCCACGCTACGTGGACCGGGTGCCCGGCGCGTCGGGCTTCGTCCGGGCGGGTGGGCCGCTGGAGGGGAAGGTCAGCCTGGTGATCGGGGGCGGCTCCGGCCATTACCCCTCCTACAACGGGGTGGTCGGCACCGGCTTCGCGGACGGGTGCGTGCTCGGCGACCTGTTCGCCTCACCCTCGGCCGAGCAGGTCTACCGGATCGGCAAGGCGGCCGACGGTGGCGCGGGGCTGGTGCTGGCGTTCGGCAACTACGCGGGTGATCGGCTGAACTTCGGGGTCGCCGCCGAACGGCTGATCGCCGAGGGGATAGACACCCGGATCGTGTTCGTCACCGACGACGTCGCCTCGGCCGCACCCGAGGAGCAGCACAAGCGCCGCGGCATCGCCGGCACGTTCACCGTGTACAAGATCGCCGGCGCCGCGGCCGAGGCGGCCGCCGAGCTGGACGAGGTCGAGCGGGTCATGCGGGCCGCGAACGACGCGACGTACTCGTTCGGGGTCGCCTTCCACGGCTGCACCATGCCTGGCGCCGGCCAGCCCCTGTTCACCGTCGCCGAGGGGCAGATGGATTTCGGTCTCGGCATTCACGGCGAGCCGGGCGTGCGGTCCGACTCGTGGATGCCCGCGAGGGAGCTGGCGGCCAAGCTGGTGGAGACCGTACTTGCCGAGCGACCCGAGGGCGCGAGCGGGCGGGCGGCGGTGCTGCTCAACGGGCTCGGTGCGACCAAGTACGAGGAGCTGTTCGCGCTCTACGGTGACGTGCACGAGCTGCTGACGGCGGCCGGGGTGGAGCTGGTCCAGCCGGAGGTGGGCGAGCTGGTGACCAGCCTCGATATGGCGGGCTGCTCGCTGTCGATCACCTGGCTGGACGAGGAGCTCGAGGGCTACTGGGTGGCGCCCGCGGAGACTCCGGCCTTCCGCCGCGGCAGCGCGGTGATGAGCGATCGGTTCACCACCCGCCGTACGGTGTCCCACGACGTCGCCGAGACGACGGCCGCAGCGGCCAGCCAGGCCTCGCTAGCCGCAGCAGCCGTTGCCCGCAAGGCGGTCGAGGCGATCTATGCGACCGTCGAGGAGAACAAGGAGTATCTCGGCCGGATCGACGCGATCGCCGGAGATGGGGATCACGGAATCGGCATGTCGCGCGGCTCCAAGGCGGCTGCCGAGGCCGCCGCGGCCACTCAAGGTGGCGTCGAGACGGTTCTCAGCGCGGCCGGCGCAGCTTTTGGCGACAGGGCGGGGGGCACCAGCGGCATCCTCTGGGGGCTGCTCCTTGATGGTGTCGGCAAGGGTCTCGGCAACACCGAGGCGGTGACGAGCCAGCGGCTCGCGGACGCAGTGCAAGAGTCCGCGGTTCACCTGAAGAGCTTCAGCAAGGCCGAGCTCGGCGACAAGACGATGCTGGACGCGCTCTTCCCGTTCGTGGACTCGCTGGTCGCCGAGGTGGGCGGCGGCGCCTCGGCCGCCGATGCCTGGCGGACCGCGGCCGCGGCGTGCGCCTCGGCCGCCGAGGCCACCGCGAGCTTGATCCCCAAGATCGGCCGGGCCCGGCCGCTGGCCGAGCGGAGCGTCGGCACACCGGACCCTGGAGCGATCTCACTCAGTCTCATCGTCACCGCGATCGGCGACGTGATCGCCGAGGCACAGTCCGCCGACACCGAGCCCTCGCTGAGCAGTCCCGGCTCACAAGGAGGAGACGAATCATGACCCACCAGCCCATCCGCATCGTGGTCGGCAGCGACAGCGCCGGCTACGAGTACAAGGACGCGATCCTGGCCGACCTGAAGCAGGATGATCGTGTCGAGGTCGTCGAAGACATCGGCGTGTACGACGGCGACCTGGACAGCGCCTCCTACCCGTCAGTGGCGATCGAAGCGGCCCAGAAGATCGCAAGGGGTGAGGCGGACCGGGCGATCCTGGTGTGCGGGACCGGCATCGGGGTCGCCATTGCAGCCAACAAGGTGCCCGGGATCCGGGCGACGGTGGCCCACGACTCCTTCAGCGTTGAACGGTCCATCCTGTCCAACGACTGCCAAGTCCTCACCATGGGCCAGCGCGTCATCGGCCTCCAGCTCGCGCGCCGACTTGCACAGGAATGGCTCGGCTACGTGTTCGACCCGGAAAGCCCTTCGGCGCCCAAGGTGAAACAAATCATCGACTACGAGGACTCGCTCACTGGCTAGCTGTTGAGATGCTCTGGCTGCTGCCCAAGATCAGGAGTCGCTGATCAAACATCACTCCAGCGCCGAACGCAGGGAGCCCAAAGTTGCCCATCGCCACACCTGACGTATACGCCCAGATGCTGGACGCCGCCAAGAAGGGCCATTTCGCCTATCCCGCTATTAATGTCAGCTCTTCCCAGACGCTGAACGCCGCGTTGCAAGGCTTTGCTGAGGCCGGCTCGGACGGTGTCGTACAAGTATCGACCGGGGGAGGCGAGTACGCATCCGGACCGACGATAAAGAATATGGTGACTGGGGCGGCCGCTCTGGCTGCCTATGCACACGAGGTGGCGAAGCACTACCCGGTCAATATCGCCCTGCACACCGATCACTGCCCAAAGAATAAGCTCGAAGGCTTCGTGCGACCGCTGCTCGCGTTATCCGCGCAACGGGTCAAGGTGGGCGGATTACCGCTGTTCCAGTCGCACATGTGGGACGGCTCGGCAGTGACTATTGAGGAGAACCTCTCGATCGCCGACGAGCTGCTGGCCTTGACCTCTGCCATAGACGTGATCTTGGAGATCGAGGTCGGCGTGGTTGGGGGCGAGGAGGACGGCGTCTCGCAGGAGATTAACGACAAGCTCTATACAACTGTCGAAGACGGGCTGCGGACCGTCGAGGTGCTGGGCGCGGGCGAGAAAGGGCGCTACCTCACCGCGCTGACCTTCGGCAACGTCCACGGCGTGTACAAGCCTGGGGCAGTCAAGCTCCGTCCGGAGGTGCTCAAGGAAATCCAGGAGCAGGTTGGGAAGAAGCTCGGAAAGGACAAACCGTTCGACCTGGTGTTCCACGGCGGCTCAGGGTCGACGCTGGAGGAAATCCGCGCAGCCCTGGACTACGGCGTGGTCAAGATGAACATCGACACCGATACTCAATACGCCTTCACCCGGCCGGTGGCAGCACACATGTTCAACAAATACGGCGAAGTGCTCAAGGTGGATGGGGGACTTGGTGACAAGAAGGCGTACGACCCGCGAGCGTGGGGAAAACTCGCCGAGGCCGGAATGGCCAAGCGTGTCGTCGAGGCATGCGAGGACCTGCGAAGTACTGGGACCACGCTCGCGTAGAGGCGATCAGGTTGGATCTGGCCGTGGGTGAACATAGAACCGCCGCCCATGCACCGGCTTGCAAACCAGGGCACGTACGGCGCGCCTGGATCCCGCCCTGCTCAGATTTCAGTCATCCAAATCCAGGAGAAATCATGACCTTTGACAACCGCCAGTCTCCTCCCGGGGAAATGGTCCTCGCCAGCGACAACGTAGTCAGAAGATTGCTTGAATCGAATGAGTCGGTCGTCCGATGATCACCGCTGAGGATGAGGGCGCAATGGCCGGCCCTGTTCGGTACCAGCTCCCCGACCGCAACTTGGGCCTCGAGCTGATGCGGGTCACTGAGGCTGCCGCGATGGCGGCGGGAAGGTGGGTTGGCCGCGGCGACAAGGAGAGCGGCGACAAGGCTGCTGTCGATGCTATGAGGTATGTCATCAGTAGCGTCGCAATGCGCGGAGTCATTGTCATTGGAGAGGGTGAGAAGGATGAGGCGCCCATGCTCTTCAATGGCGAGCAGGTCGGCGACGGCACCGGATCCGCATACGACGTCGCCGTCGACCCCGTAGATGGAACGACACTTCTTGCTAGCGGGATGCCAAACTCGATTGCGGTGATTGCCGCGTCGGACCGGGGAAGCATGTACGACCCGCACGCTGTTTTCTACATGGACAAGCTGGTCACAGGGCCCGCAGCAGTTCAGGCCGTCGACATCTCGGCTCCAGTCGAGGCAAACGTCAAAGCGGTGGCCCGCGCGATCGGCGGGCAGCCCACTGACGTCACAGTCTGCATCCTCAACCGCCCCCGGCACGCCCAGCTCATCGCTGATGTGCGAGCGACAGGTGCTCGTGTCCGCCTATTTCCCGACGGTGACGTAGCCGCCGCCATAGCTGCCGCTCGGGAAGGGTCCGGCATCGACCTCCTTCTCGGTGTCGGTGGCACCCCTGAAGGCATCATCACCGCCTGCGCGATGAAGGCTATGGGAGGGGCCATCCAAAGCATTCTCCATCCGGTCGATGAGGCAGAACGCCGACGCGCGCTCGATGCGGGCCACGATCTCGACCGAGTGCTGCACACCGACGACCTGGTGTCGGGCGACAACAGCTTCTTCGTTGCAACGGGCATCACCGACGGAGAGCTGCTCCGTGGAGTGCGATATGCGGCCGGCGGTGCTAGTACCCAGTCTCTTGTCATGCGCTCCAAGAGCTGCACCATCCGGTCGGTTGACAGCTCACACGTGGTCGAGAAAGTACAGCGAGCAATCGGACTGGCACAAGCCGGCGGCCCGCCAATCTAGGGACGAAGGTTCATTACGAGCGTGCCCCGATCTAAGAGATGCTCGATTTGGGATTTCGACCTTGCGATTGCTGTCCAGGTTGGGCCCAAAGCTTGCTCGCGGGTCGTCGTGATCGCCAGCTCGATCGGATAGTCCCGCCCAGCGTTGGCAGGATTTCGTAACCCGATCGAGAGAAGGTGAGCATGGCCAATGTTCCGAACCGAACACATGTGGTGTTGGCCACCGCCGACACTGAGGCGTTCGCATCGCTACGCCGCCGGGCTACCTCCCGGGCTGAGCGCTGGGCCACTGGTAGGGCTCTACGGCGGAAGGTGCCGCGATCAGCCCTGAGCGTTTGGCAAGCGACTTCCGATCGACCCGATCCCGTTGAACTGATCAAGAAGTCACACGAGGGTCGGTTGCCCGAGCTTGTCGGGATTCGAGTGGGCAGGATGATCGGCAGCCCGTATGGCTTTCTACGAGGAACAGCCGTTGTCATGGCCGCTGATGTGGCCAGATTGCCCGCGTCGGGAGTGATGCCGGTCATCTGCGGTGACGCTCACCTAGGCAACTTCGGGTTTTATGCGTCTCCAGAAGGTGAGCTCGTCATCGATTTGAATGACTTCGACGAGGCTCACCCAGGCTGCTGGGAGTGGGACCTGCGTCGGCTAGTTGTCAGCATCTGGGTGGCAGGCCGCGAAAACGGGTTGACGGAAGATCAGTGCCGTCTCGCCGTGCTTGCATGCGTGGCTTCATATCGGCAGGAGGTTCGGTTCCTTGCCAAGCAGCCGCTCCTGGGACGTTCTTATGATCGGTTAGACGCTGATCGGCTCCACGAGACGGCGACGGAGAAAACCCTTCGTCAAGAGATCAAGCGATCCGCAAGGCGCGCTCGTAGGCGAACGAGCGACCGGGCCCTGCCGCGCTTTACGTCGCAGCGAGAGGGCCAGCGCCGGATAGTCGAAGAACCGCCGCTAATCACCCGGCTGCCCGATGAAGAGGCCGACGCGATCGAGATCGCTCTGGACCAGTACCTCAATACACTTGCGCCGCACTGGCACCGCGTCCTCGGTGGCTACACCATCACCGACGTTGCCCAAAAGGTGGTCGGTGTGGGAAGCGTGGGCTTAAGGGCATATGTAGCCCTGCTCGAGGGCAGTAGCTCCGACGACGTGATCTTCCTTCAGCTGAAGCAAGCAAGGCGGTCAGTGCTTGCCGAGTACGTCCACGGCAACTCTGCATGGCACGTGCACCAGGGACAGCGCGTAGTCGAGTACCAGCAGTCATTGCAGACCGTCAGCGATCCCTTGCTCGGCTGGACCTCCGCCGGCGATCTCCAGTACTACGTCCGGCAGTTCCGCAACATGAAAGGGACGGTGCCTCTGAACGTCATGGATTCGTCCGCGTTGATTGACTACGCGCGCATAGTCGGTCATCTGCTCGCCAAGGGCCACGCGAGAACCAGTGGCGCCTCGATGATCGCGGGATATGTCGGGGGTTCTCCAGCGCTCGACGAGGCGCTGACTCGGTTCGCACGGACCTACGCAGACCAGACCGAAGCCGACCATGCCACCCTGGTCAAGGCAGTGAAGCGGGGAGATCTGCCCGTCAGCCAGGACGTCACGGCATATGGCTCTGCGTTCCGCCCAGGCTAGGTCCGTGTGGGGCTATGCCGGGATGTCCGGCCGACATCGGTTGGTATCAGCTCAGAACGTCGCAGCGCGGCACGAACGGCAACGCACTGGCGATCTCTCCACGCTACGAGGGGAAGCTCACTATGGCTGGGTTGAGGGCCAGTTCTTTGAGGATTTCGCCCGGTGGTGGCGTGGATGATGCGGATGTCGAGGCCGTTGATCAGCATCAAGACCGGAGGTTCGGGCGGGGAGCGGCCGAAGCCCATGTGGTGGAGCTTGCCCGCGCGGCCGAGGGCCAGTCTGCCGTCGCGGTCGATGAATGCGGCGGATTCGCGGCAGGGGCTGGCTGTCGGTTTCGCCTGGCACCTGGCCGCGCAGCACGAGCTCACCATGTAGCCCGGCGGATCTGGCGAGTGATTGCTACCGCGGCCGGCCCGGCTCGTGGCCGTCGGCTTCCGGGCCGAGGACCTCTCGGGCGACTCGCTGTGGCACGACCATCCGCCAGGCATCAAGCACCAACTCGCGCATCTCGTCCGCGTCGAGCGCATCGAGCCACGCCTCAACCCAGTGAAACCGCAGCTCTGACTCGCGTGGAAGGAAGAACACTTCGGGGGGCGACGCCACGAGTGCGGCGCGTTCCTCCTTCGGAAAGGCGAACCCGATCTCAGTCTCGTCCCGGCTGAACGCGACGTACACGATCTGACCGACACGGAACTTCACCCGATCGCGCACCAGCACCTCGCTGCTGCGCGGCAACCCGGCGAGCACCGCTCGAACGTCGTCGACCGTGACCACGCATCCATCCTGGCCCTCTGGCGCCGGCCACGGTCAACCCCCGCCCCGCGGCGAACCGTCGGGATCCTGCAGGATCGCCGCGCCGGGGGCGTATTTGGTCCAACCCTCTCGGAGTGCCCGATTCCAAGTCCACGTCCACGCAACCCGCCAGATCAGGTGCCGGAGCAGCGGCGCCGCGGCCGCTCGGCGGCAGGACCAAGATCATTCACGGGTGCAGCTGACACTCGCCTCAGGCCGCAGTTGCGCTAGATGGTCCGAGCGCGGCGGCGGTTTGCCGTAGGAATGAGCTGATGGTGCACGTGATCGAGGCAGTTCGGCCAGGGCACAACGGGGCGCTGACCCTATCCGAACGTCGACGGCAGGGTCGGGGAGTAGGCCTGAATCAGCCGGATCGGCCGGCGGGGGAGAGCACGATGCCGGCTCGTTCCAGTTCGGCCTCAACTCGTATCCGTTCGATGTCGCGCTCTGGCCCGGCCGTGTTCTTGCCAAGCTCGTGTGGGACGTTTAACATCTGGCAGGCCTGCATTAACAGCTGGTCGTATGCGACCCGGTTCGCCAGTTGATGAGTCGCCGAACGCCGCTGGTCGGTCGCGACCGCCACCCGCAGCCGGCGTAGATCGGCGGCCAGCTGTTCGACCGGTCTTCCTCGCAGGTGGGGCGCCGCCTCGCCGGCCTCGGCAGCGTCTAACGGACGTGGACGGCCGGGGTGCTCATCCCAACGGCCCGAAAGGAGGTCGTGGATCGCGTTGATGATCGGCGGCACACCAACCAGGATGGCCGAGGCGAGAATCGTCAGCCTTACTTCCTTTTTGTCCACCGTTGCGACCACCTAGCCAGGCGAGTTGTGGCGTCTCGAGCAGGGGCCACTCACCACCTTCCAAGGTACCGAGCCTTGACTTCGGCCGGTCCGCTTGCGGCGCATCGTGTCAGTGGCTTGTCAGGATCAACCCGGCGATCGCCAAGCGCCTCGATGGCGATGTCTCGACCGCTTGGGATTAATCGGGGCCACCCCACCGCTGAAGTGATTCGACAGCTCATCCCGCCGGCTGGGGTGGGCTCGGTGTCCGCCGCACGACATCGTGACGGACTCGGACGTATACAACAGGAGCAATCCATTAACAGTGGGAGCAGGCATGGATGACGCCATCCGCACCGCCCTTCACCACAGCCAGGTCATCGACCTGACGACGACCGGCCGCCGGACGGGTCAGCAGCGGCGGATCGAGATCTTTCTGCACGACGACGATGGTCGATTGTTCATCAGCGGAATGCCCCGGGCTGACCGTACGCGGGATTGGATCTACAACGTCGCGGCCGACCCCAGCGTCGTCGTCCACCTCAAGCGATCCGTCGTCGCGGACATCCCGGCAACCGCGCGCGTGATCACCGACCCGGACGAACGCCTGCCGTTCATCGAGGCAGCCGCGAAGCGTTGGGGTCGCACCGACGTAGCAAACATGCTCCAGCACAGCCCGCTCATTGTGCTCAGCGTCGATGGAGACGCCCCAAAGCCCCTGGCGCTTCGCGGCCGCGGACGACCCAGAATGGCATCCTGAAGATACCTGTCTGTCGTGCCTGGAACAGGGTTGGGCAACGCTCGACAGTGCCAGATCGAGACCACCCGCCGTGGGCTGCGCGTGGCGCCATTCGTGGTGCGAACTGGGGTCATCTGGAGTGGCCACAGCCGTCTATTGGTGCCCACCGCGCAACCAAAGTGCCTGGTCAGGGCCAGAGTCAACACGGGAAGGGGTTCTCGTAATGCGTAGGTCTGGGGTTCGATTCCCCAAGGCGGCTCCTCTTCTGACCAGGACACCGACCCATCGCCCTCCGTCGCCTCGGCAGACCCATTCACGAAAATCTCAAGCGGGCCAGCTTAGAACACCCCCGCGTGACGTACCGGTCACAGAAATCGAGCGTCTACGCGACAGCGGGCTCGCCATGTCCCAGGTGGCGGAGGTTCTGGGCATCAGCACCAGCTCCATGCGGCGGGCGTTTCTTGGACGTCGGCCAGCGCCGTCTCGATCACTGCCGTGACCGACCAGGTCGGTGTCTCCTGGTCAGCCTGGGCGTTGCTGAGGACGTCGGCAGCGACCTTTCCCAGACCGCCCCGGACCTCGGCTCGCAGCTGCCGGCTCTCACACCGTTGGCCGGGCGTCGCCCGACCATGGCCTTGCGGACGTACAGCGGACATGTTGTCGGTGGCCAACTTGCTGCTGACGTAAAGCTCATCGTCGGAATCCCGGACTCAGTGATCGCCGACCGACGCGAGGCTGGGTCCACAGGGACTGGCGGTGCGAGGTGCTGGTATCCCGCACCACCGTCCCCGATGAGAGCAGAACCTTGACGGCGCACATACCAGCGTGTCAAGCTGACAACGTTGACGTCAACGTTAACAAGCCCCGGCCGAGGCAGCAATGTTCGGGCGCCGATGGCCGACGTCAATCCAGAGTCGTTCTATCTGGCCATTCCCTCCAGAAGAGGACCGTTCCATGAAGTACCTGTCGATTAACCGTGGAGGCCGGGGCCTGACCTCGGCCGTGTTTCTGTGCTCAGCCGCCGCCTTGGTCCTAGCTGCCTGTGGCGGCGGTGGCGGAACGGGTACGCCTGGTGCATCCGGCAGTGCCGGCGGTGGCGGCGGTGGCGAGAAGATCGCCATCACGCTGATTACCAAGGACGCCAACAACCCTTACTGGGTCGCCATGCAGAATGGCGCCAAGCAGGCCGGTGAACAGCAGGGCGCCGAGATCACGATTGCCTTTGGTGCGAACCAAGGCGACGAACAGGGCCAGGTGACCGCCATCGAGGACGCCATCGCGCGTGGCGACAAGGGCATCCTGATCGCCCCCAACGGACCAGGCGTCAACGACGCGATCACCAAGGCCCGGGACGCCGGCATCCACGTCATCGCCCTCGACACCGTGCCCATCCCGCCGGATACGGTCGAGGTCACCTTGGCCACCGACAACTTCAAGGCCGGCGAGCTGATCGGCGAATGGGCCGGTGCAACGCTGAATGGCCAGAAGGCCACTATCGCGCTACTCGACCTCTACAGCGACAAGGTCGCCTCCGTCGACTACGAGCGTGACCAGGGCTTCTTGACCGGGATGGGGATCGACGTGAAGGACAAGACCAAGAACGGCGACGAGGACAAGACCGGCAAGTACACCGGTGGCAAGGGCGGCGACTACGAGATCGTCTGCAACGAGCCCACCCAGGGCGCCCAGGACACCGGTAAGACCGCGATGGAGAACTGCCTGGCCAAGAGCAAGAGCATCAACCTGGTTTACACGATCAACGAGCCCTCAGCGGCAGGCGCTGCCGAGGCCCTCGACGCCGCTGGCGTCAAGGCGACGCTCGTTTCCGTGGACGGCGGCTGCAACCCGGGCATCAAGGACGTCAAGGCAGGCATCATCGGCGCCACCTCGCAGCAGTACCCGCTGAAGATGGCCCAGCTCGGCGTCGAAGCAATCGTCAAGATCATCAAGGGCGGTGAGGCCCCGAAGGTCTCCCCGGGCCTGGACTTCTACGACGTCGGGGTCGCGCTAGTCACCGAGAAGCCCGCAAAGGGCGTGGACAGCATCGACACCACCAAGGGCGAGGAGCTCTGCTGGGGCAACAAGTAATCCACTGTTCCGCCTGGCAAGGCGGTGGCCGGCCCTGACACTCGGTGCCGGCCACCGAGCCGGCGGTTCTCGGCCAGGCAGTCGAGCACTGCGTTCCGCAACGATTCAGGCAAGAACTTAACCGCCGGTCAGACTCATGTAGCCTAGCCCGGCACTGAGAGTCCCAAGCCGATCGTGACGAGCTCTCGCGTGGCGCCACCGGGCCGCAGCTGAGGGGCCCTACGCTTGGCAGAGCGACGCCGTGCTGGACTGAGGCGGCGCGAGCATCGGTGGCACAGGCGGCCAGTGGCAAGCCACCCCGGCTTGTCAGATCGGTGGAGCAGCGACGTTGACGGCATATCAGCCACGTGTCAAAATGACAACGTTGACATAAGGCGACGTTGCACAACAGCAGCAAATGCCGAGGCGCTCGTCCGCACGGCGGCAGCCAAGCGCTATGGGAGGTGCTATGCATTTCAGGCTAACGCACCGACGCAGGAGGCGCGGGCCAGACGATCACCGTGGAACGTGGCCTGAGCGGCCGGGCCGCGGGCCGCGGCAGAGCGTGGTAGTGCCGGGCGTCAACTGTTACCTGCTGTCCAATGGGGCGCCCGTGGAGCTGAGCGCGCCAATTAAGTCACGGGTGGCGCTGTGACTGCGCGTGTGGCGACGATGAAGGATGTGGCGGCGTTGGCTGGGGTCGCCATTAAGACGGTGTCCAGGGTGGTCAACGGCGAGCCGGATGTGGGTATGGACACGCGGGCTCGGATCGAGGCCGCGAT
>Ga0081539_10001420_pt1 | contig 41183 bp, 32 predicted proteins | sample TabmetS4T2R2_FD_71023 | JGI IMG/M metagenome (GOLD analysis project Ga0081539, IMG submission 71023) | Tabebuia heterophylla rhizosphere microbial communities from the University of Puerto Rico - S4T2R2 | ecosystem: Host-associated > Plants > Roots > Rhizosphere ... | reverse complement strand
AACAAAACTCGACCGCGCGCGGATTGCCCGAACGCCCCCGTACGTTTAGCCCAACCGTCAAGCCAAGCTCTCGGTGCGCCCAGCCAAGCAACGTGAGCAGCGCTTTCGTCATTAATCCCCGCCTGCCGCTAACGCCCCGAACAATCGCATCCGCTTCACCGGTGTGCGCGTCCCAATCGATGAACGCCAGCCCCAGATAGCCAATCGTCTGCCCGTTCGCATCATCGAGCATGAAAAGGATGCGCGACGGGTCGGGTCCAACGACTTCGGTGAGCCACTTCGCCGTGCGTTCTTCAGTAGCCTCGAACTCAGTCAAAAACGATTTCACGTAACGATTCCGCCACTCGGTCAGCACGCGAACATCGCCGCTGTTCAATCTTTCCCGCGACGTCGGCGCCGGACGTAAAATCCCCTCCCCAACGCCCACGCGAATCGAAAGACCCGATTCATTCGTTCCCGCACTCGCCTTGAACGACTGCAAAAGTTCCTGCCCGCTGCTCATCTTGAACACTCACCGTGAGCCGAAGAAGTCGCGGATGCCGGAGATCACGCGGTCGAGTGTGCCGGTCGTCATCTTCGAGTGCAGCGGCAGCGACAACACCTCGTGTCCGACGCGTTCCGTCACCGAAAGATCGCCGCGACGATAATCCTTCAGCAACGAGAACCAATGGCCCGGCTGCCAGTGAATGCCCGTGTCGATGCCGCGCTCGCGCAGGTACGCGCGCAGCGGTTCGCGTTTATCGCCCGGCACGCGAATGTAGTAGAGGAATGGCGTGATGCCTTCGTAATCCGTCTGCGGCACTTTCACTTCGTCGATGTCAGCGAGGCGTTCGTTGTAATACCGGCACGCCGAATTGCGACTCGCGGAAATCACGTCGATCTTCGCGAGCTGCGCGAGCCCGATCGCCGCGTGCAGGTTGGCCATGTGATAACGAAACCCGACCAGCCGCATGTCGTAAGTCCAGGCGCGTTCGTTCGTGTACATCACCTGCGACGGCTGGTTCATGCCGATCAAACGCATCTCCTGCACACGCTGTAGTTCCTCTTCGCTGCGCAACACGAGCGCACCGCCGTCGATGCACGTGATCGTTTTGACGGGATCGAAGCTGAACGTCGCGACGTCGGAAAAACTTCCGATCGGGCGCTGTTTGTATTTCGAGCCAAACGAATGCGCCGCGTCGTGCAGTACCCGCAATCCGTGCGTGCGCGCAAACTCCGCCACGCGATCGTGATCGCAAAGCACGCAGTCGTAGTCCATCACGATCATGACTTTCGTGCGCGGCGAAATGAGTTCCTCGGCTTTGTCGAGATCGATGCAGAGTGAGTCGTCTTCGACGTCGCAAAAGACGGGCTCGGCGCCGGTCGCGAGAATCGCCTGAAAGTCGGCGGCGTTGTTGAAAGACGGCGTGATCACTTCGTCGCGTCGCCCGATGCCCATCGCGAGCAGCGCGAGATGAAGCGCGGCGTGACCGGTGCTGACGGCGGCGACGTGACGATCGTGAGCGCCGAGAAATTCCTTGAGCCGCTCTTCAAACGCGCCGACGTAACTGCCCATTCCCAGCCAGCCCAGTTCCAACGCGGCGCGGCTCGCTTCGATCTCTTCGTTTTCGATCAGCGGTTTGAAGACGGGTATTTTTTCCAGACTCATCTCTTCCATCCTGGTCAATCGGCGAAGTCCGGGAAGGTGCGATCGCGCTCGTTCATGGTGAGGCCGTCAATGGCGGGCCAGTCAATCGCAAACGCGGGATCGTTCCATCTGACGCCGCGTTCGCTCGCGCGCGCGTGGGCCTTCGACATCTGGTAGTAGACCTCGGTTTCGTCCGCGAGCGTTTGAAAGCCGTGGGCGAAGCCTTCCGGGATGTAGAGCATCAGGCGGTTTTGCGCAGTCAGTTCCTGCGCCAGCCATTGCTTGTAGGTCGGTGAATCAGAGCGGAGATCGACAATCACGTCGTAAATCGCCCCGCGCGTGCAGCGGACGAGTTTTGCTTGCGCGTGTGGCGGCGATTGCCAGTGCATGCCGCGCAGAGTGTGCTTGCGCAGGTTGAGAGAGATGCCGGCTTCTTCAAACTGCGAGCGCAGACCGTGCGCTTCGAATTCAGCCTGCGAAAAGCTGCGGGCGAAGAAACCGCGTGCGTCTTCAAATCTTTCGGGCTCGATCACGTACGCGCCTGTTAATTTTGTTTCCCTGAAAATAATCATCCGTGTAATCCGTGGCTCAAACCACCCTCACGCTTGGAATCGGCACCACAAAGCGCCCGCCGCGCGCGCGATACTCCGACTGTTGAGCAAGAATCTCGCTCGCGAAATTCCAAGTCAGTAGCAACACGTAATCGGGCATGTCGGCGAGTAGTTTTTCGGGTGCATAAATGGGCAAGTGTGTGCCGGGCGTGTAGTATCCCTGCTTGACTGTGCTGCGGTCAACGACGAAGTCTAAAACGTCAGCGCCGAGTTGGAAGTAGTTGAGGAGCGTGCTGCCTTTTGCTGATGCGCCGTAGGCGGCGATGCGTTTGTCTTGGCTCTTTAGTGTTTGTAGAAGATCGACTAAGTCGCGTCGAAGGTTCTCAACGCGCGCGGCGAAGTCACGGTAGAAGTTGAGTTGACCGAGGCCTGAACGGGCTTCTTCAGCAAACAGCGGTAAGGGGGATAGAGGCGGATTTGCTGTGTGGCTCGCGTAGATTCGCAGCGTGCCGCCGTGCAGTTCGTGATGTTCGACGTCGACGATCGTCAGTTTGTGTCGCTGGAACAGATGGTTGAGCGCGGTCAGTGAGAAGTAGCAGAGATGTTCGTGGTAGATCGTGTCAAACTCACACTTGTCGATCAGGTCTTTCACGTACGGTACTTCCACGACGATGACGCCGTCTGGTTTGAGCAGCGTTGCGAAACCGGCGACGACGTCATTGAGGTTCGCGACGTGCGCGAGCACGTTGTGGGCGTGGATCACATCAGCCTGCTGCCCGCGCGACGCCAGTTCTTTGGCGAGAAGGTTGCTGAAAAACTCATTAACAACCGGAATACCGCGCTCGGCGGCGACCGCGGCAATGTTTTGCGCGGGCTCGACGCCTAAAACCGGAACTCCGGCGCGCTTGTAATATTGCAGCAAGTAGCCGTCGTTGCTCGCGACCTCCACCACCAAACTATTTTCATTTAGCCGGCGCGTCTTGGTGAGGTGCGTCGCTACTGCCTCGGCGTGTTGCAGCAACGTGTCGGAAAACGAAGAGAGGTAGAGATACTCGCGGAAGAGTTTTTCGGGCGGAACTGTCTCGGTGATCTGCGCGAGCGTGCAATGTGGGCAAAAAACCAGCTCGAGCGGATAGGTCTCCTCGCGTTCGTTCAACTGCGCTGCGGTCAGCAGCGCGTTCGCCAGCGGCGTCTCGCCGAGCGAAAGGATTGGTTGTAAGTCCGCGTAACCGCACGAACGGCACGCATCGATTGTGATAGCCATTAAATCGAGGTTTGTCGAGGTGAATCTCGCCAGCGCAGCGTGTCGTCTAACAGATCCGAGTCGAGCAAGTGTTTGAGCTGGTTCAGGCGAATGTAACGGCGTCCCTGAAAGTCGTCGAGCGTCAGCTTCGCTTCGCGTACGGTGTCGTAAACTTCGCGGGCGCCGCGACGCGCATTCCACTCGAATGTGAAATCCGGAAAGGCGCGCCGGAATTTGTCGAAACTCACGCGATAACTGCGCGGATCGGGGCCGCCGTCGCGCGCGTACTCCACTACGCAGCCGGAAACAGTTTCGCGCACGATCTCCGCCAGCTCACGCACCTGGTAGTTTTCTTCGTTAGCGCCGACATTGAACGCCTCGTTGTGCACTACGTGACGCGGCGCGGCGAGCGCGGCCGCGAAGGCGCGCGCGATGTCGCGAATGTGAACGATTGGGCGCCACGGCGTGCCGTCGCTCATGACGCGAATCTTGCCGGTGGTGTGCGCCCAGCAGACGAGATTGTTGAGCACAACGTCGGCCCGCATTCGCGGCGACACGCCGTAGGCTGTCGCGTTGCGCATGAAGACGGGACTGAAGTTTTGATCGGCGAGTTGGCTGATCTCTTCTTCGGCGCGCACTTTTGAAACGGCGTACGGCGTCAACGGCCGCAACGGCGCGCTCTCGTCGACCATTTCTTCGCCGGCTTTGCCATACATGCTGCACGACGAAGCGTAAAGAAAACGGGTGGCGCCTGCTTCTTTTGCTAACGCCGCGAGACGTCGCGAGCCGTGGTGATTGATGTCGACGGTCCAGTCCGGATTGAGATCGCCGAGCGGGTCGTTGCACAGGGCGGCGAGATGAACCACTGCTTCGACGCCGCTCAGATCAGCGGCTGTGAGATCGCGGATGTCTTTGCGAATCGCGGGTGTTTCAGAGTCGTTCTTGCCGTTCCCGCCGTCCGCGAAGTAATCGGTATCGAGTCCCACGACCGAGTGGCCCGCGGCGCGCAACACCTCCACCATCACGCACCCGATATAACCGTTATGACCCGTAACCAAAACCCGCATCCGTTTTCCTACTTACGTCAGGCTGAGTGTGCAAATACCACCGACTAAGTCGGTGGTTTGTTCATTTTCTACCTACTTCCGCTTAGGCTGAGTGAGCAAATACCACCGACTGCGTCGGTGGATTGTTCGGCTGCCTACCTACCTTCTTCCCACACCTTCCACGGGGCGGCGCCCTGGTGCCAGAGATTTTCGAGAAGGCGCTTGTCGCGCAGCGTGTCCATGCACTGCCAGAAACCTTCGTGCTTGTAGGCGGCGAGCTGCTTTTCTGCGGCCAGGCGCTCGAGCGCGTCGGCTTCGAGACTCGAGTCGTCGTCCTTCACGTAATCGAAAAACCCCGCCTCAAAAACCATGAAGCCCCCATTGATCCAGCCCTCGCCGATCTGCGGCTTCTCGATAAACTCCGAAACGAGATCGCCCGAGAACACGAGTCCGCCGAAACGCGCCGGCGGCCGCACCGCGGTCACCGTCGCGATACGCCCGTGACGCCGGTGAAACTCCAGCAGCTTTTTCAAATCAACGTTGCTGACGCCATCGCCGTAGGTCAGCATGAACGTGCCATCCTCAAGCAAGGGCTGGAGCCGTTTCACGCGCCCGCCGGTGTTCGTTTCGATACCCGTGTTTTTCAAATGCACCAGCCAGTCTTCGCAGTCGTTGTCCTGCGTCTGCACCGACCCTTGCGAAAGATCGACCGTCATGTTGCCGCTCAAAGACGTGTAGTCGACGAAGAAACGCTTGACGATCTCGCCGCGATAACCGAGGGCGACGAAAAATTCCTTGAAGCCGTGATGCGCATAGTGCTTCATGATGTGCCAGACGAGCGGCCGGCCGCCAATCTCCACCATCGGCTTTGGTTTGGTTTCGGTTTCTTCGGTCAGACGCGTTCCGAGTCCGCCGGCGAGAATGACGACCTTCATACGGGTTGCTCTCTGGGCACTGTGACCGAGTTAGCGGGTGTGAACTGCGACGTCCAATTCAGCATCGGCCGCACGATTCCGGGAAAGCGCCCGGCGTAATCTCCGCGCGCCGCGTTTCCGTCAAGACTGTCGATCACGTGAAAGGCGACGATGTCGCGTTCGTGAAAATGAACTCGCGCGGGCTCCAGCGTGGCCACTGAGGCGCCGATGATCAGCGCCCCTTCGGCCAAAAAATTTCCGGGGATCCACGCGGTGGTTACGAACCGTCCTGCGGGCCGTAGCCGCCGGCGCCATTCAGGATCGTGCTCGACCGCGGTGAAAACACAAACGCCTTCCTGGTTGATGAACTGAAACGCCGGCACCAGCACGTGACCCGCTTCCAACACCTGAAACTCCATCTCGACGCCGACGGCTGAACGAATGTCGATGCTCTCGCAGATCTCGCCGTCCTCCGAACGCACTCGCACCGCACAGAGTCGCGCCACGTTATTACCGGGCGCGGCGGCGACGTCTGTCCATTCTCGCGCCGCGTTCGTGCTCGTTCCCGAACCGAGATAAATGTTGACGGCTTCGTGCGATGGTCCGTCAAACGAAACGACGCCATTCTCGAGCAGCAGCGTGCGCGGACAGAGTCGCGTGATCGCCGGCATGTTGTGCGAAACAAAGATCACGGTGCGGCCAGACTCCCTGACGTTCTCCATCTTGTCGAGACACTTCCGCTGAAAGCGCGCGTCGCCGACAGCAAGCACTTCATCGACCAACAGAATTTCCGGATCCAAATGCGCGGCGACGGCAAAAGCGAGTCGTAAATACATTCCGCTCGAATAGCGTTTGACCGGCGTGTCGATGAAATCTTCGATCTCCGAAAAGGCGACAATCTCGTCAAAGCGGCGCTGAATCTCGGCACGTGTCATCCCCAGGATCGCGGCGTTCAGATGGATGTTCTCGCGCCCGGTCAGCTCCGGATGGAAACCCGTTCCCACTTCCAGCAGGCTCGCGACGCGCCCGTAAAGATCGATTCGGCCGGCGGACGGTTCCGTGATTCGCGCGAGCACCTTCAGCAGCGTCGATTTACCCGCGCCGTTTCGGCCGATGATGCCGAGCACTTCGCCGGCATTCACTTCGAAACTGACGTCGCGCAGGGCCATCACGGTCTCCGCCTTCTGGTTCGTCCGCAGGCGCTTGAGCGGAGCACGCACCATCTCCGACAAGGTATCGCGAAGCGTGACAAACGAATTCTGGCTGGAACCGAGTTGATACTGCTTGGCGACGTTCGTCGCCTTGATGATCGGCTTCATTCGGTTAAGCAACTACGGCCCACAGATTACAGAATTACCGCGAAATAAAAAACTCCCCGCACGGCCGGGAAGGAGGCGTGCGGGGAGGTGAAAACAGGTGCGGGGACCTGAATGCTTAGTGAATCGTGACGAGGCCGCCACCCGGAGCGCCCGGCGTGGTGTTGCCGGCATTCCTGTTTTGGCCGTCCGTTTGAATGACGGCAGTCGTGCCGCCGAAACCAGTGGTGTTATTCAACAGCAGGTTACTCAGTGCGCGGACGGATGAGCCGGCCGCTGCGTTGATACCTGTTCCGTTGTTCGCGATGACATTGTCTCTGGCGTTCAACTGTGCGCCTGAGGCACTCGTTTGCAGACCGTTCGTGCTGCCGACGATGCGGGAGTCCTGAACGGTAACGAAGCCGTTGGCAGCTGATTCCACGCCAGCCGATGAGTTGTTTTCGATGTTGCAGTTCTTCAGCACCGCGACTGCGAAACCCGACGTCGTGGTCACTCTGACGCCTTTGACATTCTTGTGAATCATGCTGTCGCTGACGAAGAGGGTGCCGGTCCCGCTCAGGGCCATTCTGATGCCCATGCCGGAGCTGGCGCCGTCACCGGTGTTTCCGTCGACGACAGAATCCTCGACCCACACATTATTGGCCGCGAGGATGCTGATGCCATTGATACCGGTCGACACGCCATTGATGTCGAGGGCGCGGAGACGGACGGCTTTTCGCACGTCGTTCACGTCGGTGATGTTGATGACGATGCCGTTCACCAACGCGTTGATGATCGAGCCGTATCCCGCGCCATGCGTGCCATTGATGTAAATCGATTTGGTGATTGTTACCGCGCCATATCCACCAGGATCAAGAACGCTGATTTCCCCATCCTTGGCAGTCTTTGAGATCGCGCCCGCGAATGTCTTGCAGGGGGCGGTGCGGCTGCACGGATTAACGTCATCGCCTACACCGGACACCCATGTGCGCGTTGCCTGGGCTTGGGCGGCCGTAGCCAGAGCGAGGATAAACGAGGTCACTAACAACGCCTTGATAGTGGGGTAAAACTTAATCATCTCTACAGTCTCCTTTAGTGGTTGAAAGGGTGTGGGGGAGTCTCATTTGGACATACCCTTGTTGAGGTTAAGGACCAGCAGCAAGAGCAACGCAGATTGTTCGTGCTGCTGGTCCACTTAGGCTCCCTACTTGAATTTGAAGTTCGCGGTATGGACCGAGCCATCATTCAGTGTAAGTACTAATTGACGGCAAGTTCCGACCCACGAGTTTTCGGTCTTCCAGACGTAGTTGTATTGGTCAACGGTGTAGTTCAAGCTGCTTCCACCGGCGTTGAGGGTCTCCGTTACATCCACTCCTGGATCACCCGTATTGCAATTAAGCGGTACGGAGTATGGGTTACCAGCGGCAAAGATACTCAGACCCTTGTTGCCGCTGAGGCTGAACTTCACTGGCACTGCCTTGCCGGCGTTCACCGTGTTCAAAGTCGGCGGATTCGCGACCGGCGAGAAGAAGCCCGTGAAGTCGTAAAGCACGGTGACGTGGAAGCTGCACGAGCTGTGGTTGCCCGCAGCGTCGGTAGCTGTTGCAGTCACCGTCGTCGTGCCGACTGGGAACGTCGAACCCGACGCCTGGCTGTAAGTAATTACTGGCGTCGAACAGTTGTCCGTAGCGGTCGCCGCCGGATAAGTCACCGGCATTGAAACGTCCGGAGTGTTCAGCGGCAGGTAGACCGTGATATCCGACGGACAACTAACCGACGGAGCCGTTTGATCGGCAACCGTCAGGGTCGTCTGAACGGTGGTGGTATTGCCTGCGCCGCCGTTGTTGCTGGAGCCGTCATTCGCGCTCAGAGTGATCGTGTAAGTTCCGAGTCCCACCGGTGTGCCCGGAGCGGGGCTCTGAACGACCGCGATATCCTGCCGGCTCTGACAAGCCTCACTGTTGTCCGAGCTGTTGCACGCGCAGTTATCGGATACAGAGAAACCGGCACTCGTCGTGAAGTCGGGCACGACCGCCTGGCAACTCGCGTCAGCCGCGATGGTTTGCGGTGAGACGATGATTGTCGGCGGAGTCACGTCGTTAACGGTAATGACCTGCGTACACGAAGCACTGCCCGAGCGAGCTGCCTCTTCGTCTTCCGGAGTGGCATACGGGCCCGGAGTGCTATGCGAGTAAGCCGTCCAGGTGATCGTCGTGATGCCCGTCGCGAACGGATCGTCAACAGTCTTGCGCGTGCAGTTCTGGCCATTGACGTCGCAGGTGTACAGCGACTTGCCGTCACTGCGCGTGCCTACAACCGTCACGTTGCTGCCACCCGAGGTGCTCGGGTTACCAACGGTGACTACGGCTTCGCAACTGGAAGTGGCATTGACTGTTTGGTTGGCGGGACAACTGATGCTCGGCGGGTTTGTGCCGTTATCGGTGACGGTGACGGTGAAGCTACAGCTTCCGCCGCCAGTTGCCGAAGTAACGGTAACGGTAGTGGTGCCGACCGGGAAGAACGAACCCGAGGCCGGTGATGCCGTAACCGCGCCGCAGTCGCCGCTGGGCTCGGCTGCGTCAAACGTGACGTTGGCGCCCCGCTGCCCACTGACAGTCGTGTTCGCGGTGGCGTTGATGTTGTCGGGACAGCTAAGCGTGCAAGCTTCCGTCGCGCCGGTAGTGATAATGCTGAACTCACCGGAGACGCTGTTGTCTGCCGGACGAAGTTCTGCGGTGTCGCTGGAAACCGTCGCCGTAAAGGTCGTCGGAGTTTCTGCGGCAACGCCATTGGTGTGATACACGGCCACGAAGTTCGCCTGCGCGCCTTTGGCCAGCGACGCGATCGTGCAGTTGGAGTCCTGGCAAGTAAACGCCGGACCGGAAGTCTGCGTCAGCGAAACAAACGTGGTCGCGTCCGGAACGCTGTCTTGCAGTGAAACATTGCTCGCCGTATCCGGACCGAAGTTGGAAACGCTGATGGTGAAATTGATGTTGCTGTTTTCGTTGACCTTAGTCAGGCCGTCTGAATTGAACTTGTAGACGGAAAGGTCGCCCGTAAGCGTAGCCGGATCGTGAATCGTGAATGTCGTGTCGGAGACAGGAGCGCCGTCGACGTCGATACTCAGAATACGCCACGTACCACGGTTATCGAGAGTCGCGCCGTTGATTACAGAAGTCGGCGTGAGCAGCAGCGAATCGGATTGGGTGACGTTGTTGAGCGCCGTTTCGCGTGCGAGGAAGCCATCGGTATGGCCCCACACGAGGCGTTCATTACCGCCGACACGAGCATTACTAACAACCGCGCAGATCGTCTCACCGAAGTTGAAGTCAGTCTTCGGGGTAGTGCAGTCTTCGGCAAAAGTAGCGATTGTTTCGGGTCCTGCTGCCTGCGGAGTCAAGAGGCTAAACAGGCGCGTGCCGGGCAAACCTAAGGGTTGTGTGAGACTGCGCAGCAGGGGATTTTTCTTAGCCCCTTCTTTCAGCGCTCTCACTGTTGAATTGTTAGCTTGTGGTGGTTGTGCGCTTGCAGAATTTGCGCGCAAAGTGCGACTTCGGCCCTCCGGATTGGAATTCTTTGAACTCGAAACTGAGGCAAAGATCGCGAGACAGATGACCAGCACCGCACCAACCGTGAGTAACTTCGAAGAAATTGAAGTTGTCATTTATCTTGATCCTTTCAACTGAAGGATTCAGATTGGTGAAGCGGAGCGCACGACGCGTCGTAGTCAGGCCACGATGTTGCTGGGGGAGTAGAACGGCCTTACTCGTCGACCCGTGCGCGGCCGGTGCAAGAGACTGTTGCACCGGCCGTTCGCTTCTCGTCTCCGAAGGCCTACTTTTGCAGAACGACCGTCAAGGCCGCTCCATCGCTGGTGTTACCGATCAGCCGGTTGTTACCGGAAGAGCGAAGATTGGCTCCAGGCGCCGCGCTGGCAACGGCGGTGGTGTTGCTCTCGAGCGTCGAGCTCGAGAGATTCAAGATGCCCGTTGCGCCCACATTGATCGCGGTTGAATTGTTGTTGAGCATGCAGTTGTCAAAACTGCCGGTTGGGGAGCCGCTGCCGCTGATGCTGACTCCAGTTGTATTGTTGTTGAAGACCGAGTCGCGAAGGCTAAGAAACGCGTTGTTGCCGATCGATACGGCCGTCGGCTCACCTTCGATGCGCACGTGTTCGAGGATTCCAGTCGCGAAGCCGGCTGACGTTTGCGCCGTGATTCCGCTGACGGCGCAGTTCTTGATGTTTGTGTCTTTAACAAACAGCAGACCGGTGGCGGTGAGATTCATAAAAATGCCATTGCCGTTTCCGGCGGTGTTATTACCGAATCCATAGATGTTGCAATTTTCAACGTGGAGGGCTTTGGCGGCGAGATAACGAATGCCGTTAAGACCGTTGCCGGCGCCGTTAATCGACACATTGCGGATGTAGACAATATCGTTTGCGCCGGCGTTGACGATGATGCCGGTGGTCAACGACGCGAGAATTCCGGCGAGCGTGCCATCGCCATTGAGGGTGATGGCCTTGGTAATCGTTACCGCTCCAAAACCACCGGGATCCAGCACGGAAATTTCGCCGCTGGCGGCCGTTTTCGAAATGGCGCCGGCGAAGGTTTTACAGGGGGCTGTACGGCTGCACGGGTTTGCATCGTCGCCGACGCCGGACACCCAGGTGCGCGTTGCTTGGGCGTTGGCGAGGGAAGTGATGCCGAGGGTCAGGACAGTAAGCGCTAAAACATTAACGAAGAAGCGAGCCTTGCTCATGATGAAGTCTCCTTAAGGGGTTGAAGGTCTCAGTAAACGGACTGGCGGACAAATACGAGGATTACAGAACGTGACTACGATCTTGATCCAAACAAGATCGTCTTCTGGATTGAAGGCGCAGTCTTATATTACAAGTCCGTTTTGATGTCAACAGAAATCGTCGACTTCTGTCTCCGGATCGCTAACGCGCATTTCTTCAGATAAAAGTATACTGGTGGTCCAAATTTTTTATTGGATCTTTTGTCTGCGATGCGAACTATCTTCGTTACCGGCGGTGCTGGATTTATCGGTTCGGCCTTCGTGCGCGTGCTGCTCGAAGAGAAAATCGACTGCACCATCGTCAACTTCGACGCCCTTACTTATGCCGGTACGCTGGACAATCTGGCGGGCATTGACGAAACGCGTCATCGTTTTATTCGTGGCGATATTGCCGATGCTCAGGCAGTCGCGGCCGCACTCGAACCGGGCACCGACGCGATCGTTAATTTCGCGGCTGAATCGCACGTTGACCGCAGCATTGCGTCCGCCGACGATTTTCTCCGCACGAACGTAATTGGAACGCAAACGCTGCTCGATGCGGCGCGCCGCAAAGGCGTGCGACGTTTTGTGCAGATCTCGACGGATGAAGTAATGGGCAGTCTGCCGGAACGAGACGATCTGTTCTTTACGGAAGACTCGCCATTTGCGCCCAACAGTCCTTACGCCGCATCGAAAGCGGCCGCCGAACATCTGGTCCGCGCGGCCCACCACACTTTCGGTTTGGATACGGTGATTACGCGCTGCGGCAACAACTACGGACCGCGCCAGTTTCCCGAGAAGTTTTTGCCGCTCGCGATTACCAACGCGCTGGCGGACCAGGAAATTCCCGTTTATGGCGAGGGGCTGAACGTGCGTGACTGGATCTACGTCGAGGATTACTGCCGGGCGATTATCGCAGCGCTGGAAAAAGGTCAGACGGGAAATGTTTACAACGTCGGCGCACGCAATCCGCGGCGGAATCTGGAAGTCGTGGAATCGTTGCTGGATGCGCTCGGAAAGCCGCGCACGTTGATTCGTTTCGTCAAAGATCGGCCGGGTCACGATCGGCGGTATGCGATCGATCCCTCGCGCGTGGAAACCGAGTTGGGCTGGCGGCCGCGAGAAACCTGGGCTGCGGGCCTCGCGAAAACGATTGATTGGTACGTCGAAAATGCTGAATGGATCAGACAACGGCGGAATGTTGAGTACCACGAATATTATCGAGCGCAGTACGGGACCGAGGTGCCGGGTTGAAGAAGATCTTGATTACGGGAGCAGGCGGGCTGGTTGGGCGTGCAAGCGTTGAGCATTGCATCGCGAACGGCGATGACGTCGTTGCTTGTGACCGGTCGGTGCTCGATATTGCGGACGCGCCGGCGGTTCAGGAAGTGATCTCGCGGGAGTCGCCGGACGCAGTGATCAATTGCGCGGCCTGGACGGATGTCGATGGTTGTGAGAGTGACCCGGTCAAAGCGGAGCGGGTCAACGCGATCGGGCCGGAGAATCTGGCGCGTAGTTGTCGTCGCGCGAACGCGGCGTTGTTAACGATCTCGACGGATTACGTTTTCGACGGCGCAAAAGAAGGCTTTTACACGCAGCGGGACGATCCGCGGCCGTTGAGTGTCTACGGCCGATTCAAGCTCGAAGGTGAGCGGCGGCCGCAACTCCAGTACGCGCGCACGATCGTGGTGCGGACGGGATATATCTTTGGATCGGGTGGGCGAAACTTTCTCAGCACGGTGGTGGATCGTGTCAGGCGTGGCGAGAAGCTGAAGGCGATCGACGATTGTTGGGGTACGCCGACTTACGCGCGGGATTTGGCGGTGCGGTTACGTGAGTTGGTGGAGTTGGATTTGCCGGGCGTTTTTCATGTGGTGAGTTCGGGCGAGGGGGCGAGTTTCGAGACTTTTGCGCGTGAAGCGTTGCGGCTGGTTGATTGCGAACCGGGATTGGTGGAATCCGTGAGCATGGATTCGCTGGCGCGACCCGCGCCGCGGCCGCGGAACTCGAAGTTGAAATGTTTATTGTCACCGGCGCTCGGCCTCGCGCCTCTGCCCCACTGGCGCGACGGCCTGGCCCACTTTCTCAGGAACCCACCCTCAAAGTCAGCCTTACTTTGAGAGGTTGCCTCAGCGCGAGTCTCTGTTATTATTCATCCCCGCAAGAGTTTCTGAATTGGAAAGCCGGAAAATATGATGTCGCAAGATAACCGCTTGATGCCGATGCCTGCCGTTGACCGCGGTCTCGACCGACCGCTCAGCGATATCGGACAGGTCAGATCCTACGGACCTGCCGCCAGCGAGCCGAGCCAGATTCGTGACTACCTGTTCGTGGTCCTGAAACGCAAATGGCTCATCCTCAGTCTCTGCCTGGTCGTGACCTCGCTTGTGGCGGTGCAGATGTTCCGCCAGCCTTCGATCTACGAAGCGAACGCAACGATTCGCATCGAGCAACGACAGAAAAATATTCTCCAGGGCCGCGACTTCGTACTCAACGCCCAGCCCGACCCCAATTTCTGGGGCACACAGGTCAAGCTCCTGCAAAGCCCCGCGCTCGCCCGGCAAGTCGCGTTGTCTTTGGACCTGCAACACAACCCGGCGTTCTTCGGTTCGCAAGCACAGGGCGGCATCTTCACGGCGCTCAGGCGAATGGTTTCCAACGATAAGAAAGCCGCGTCACCCGCTCCGCCGCCAAAAGGCCTGAGCGTGGTGGGCGAGGCGCGCCTGAAAGAGGATCCGCTGACTCCGGAAGAACTCTCCGCGCTCGAGCCTTACGAAGACGCAATCATGGGCGGCGAACAGGTCGAAGGCGTTATCGGCACCAACCTCTTCGTCATCAAGTACACGCACACGGATCCGGAGATGGCCCAGAAAGTGGCCAACACCATCGCCGAGGTTTTCCGCGCCAACAACATCGAGCGCGTCACTGAAAACTCGAGCGAGGCCGAAGACATCCTGATGCGCGAGATTGCCGGGCTACAGGAAAAGATCCGGCACGACACCGAGTCGTTATTCAATTACGCGCGCGAGAAAAACCTGCCACCTACGGTTGACTCCACGCTCAACGTCGAAGCCCAGCGACTCGCGGACTTGAGCAAGCAAGTGCTCGAAGCTGAGAACGATCGCAAAGAAGCCCAGGCGGTATATCTCAGCGCGAAGGCGACCAAAGATCCGTTTTCGGTCCCGGAAGTGCAGAAGTCGGCGCGGATCACGCAGCTCCAGGAACGCCTCTCCGAATTGAAGGAGAAAAAGGCGACCCTCGAAGTTACCTACACCAAGGAATGGCCGGAAGTTAAGAAACTCGAAGTGGCCATCGAACGGCTGGAAAGCGAACTGCAAAAAGCAGCCAACGACGCCATCAGCGGTTTGCAGAAGCAGTACGAAGCAGCGCAGGCCCACGAAAACAGCGTGCGCGAGCGGTACGTGGAACAACGTTCGACGACGAACCAGCAAACCCGCGATCAGATCGAAATGACCGAGTTCACGCAGCGGCTCGAAACCAACAAGCAATACCTGAACACGCTGCTGCAAAAACAACGCGAACTCCAGATCGCGCAAGGCGACAAAGGCAACGAAGTCAGCATTGAAAACTACAGCCGCGTCCCGCGCACGCCGATCGGCCCGCCGCGCCTTCGCAACGTGATGATCGCGTTCGTGCTGTCGCTCGTCGCAGGCATCGGCCTCGCCTTCCTGCTCGATTTCCTCGACGACACGGTGAAGTCGCTCGACGACGTCGACCGCTACATTCATCTGCCCGCGCTGGCGATGATTCCGACGAGCCGCGGCGGCGCGCGTTTGAAAGGTCTGCCGCAGGCGAATGCCGCCCCCGGCGAGTCAACGGCGCTCGCGATGATCGACGACGTTCGCTCGCCGATCGCCGAATCCTATCGTCACTTGCGTACGTCGCTCTTGCTTTCATCAGCCGGCCAGCCGCCGAAAACGATCCTGGTCACGTCCAGCCAGCCGTCCGAAGGCAAGACGACCACCGCCATCAACACCGCTTACATGCTGGCGCAGACCGGCGCCGAAGTTTTGATTATTGATTGCGATCTCCGCAGGCCGCGGCTTCATGCGCAGTTTGAAGTGCCAAACTCGAAGGGATTGACCACGTGGCTCTCGGGTGAGCGAGTGCTCGACAACCTATTGCAGACCTGTCCGCGCACTCCGAACCTGAAGATTTTAACTTCCGGTCCGGTGCCGCCGAATCCGGCCGAACTGCTCGGTTCGGAAGAAATGCGCCGGCTCCTGGGCCTCCTGAGCGAACGCTTCGCACATATCATCATCGACTCGCCTCCGGCAATCTCGTTTACCGATGCGTCGATCCTGTCGACGATGGTTGACGGCGTGATGCTCGTCGTTCACGGCGGCCGCAGCTCGCGCGCCGTGGTGCGCCGCGCCAAGCAGCAGCTACTCGACGTCGGGGCGCACATCTTCGGCGTGGTGCTGAACAACGTGAAGCTCGAGACGCAGGATTACTACTACTCCGGCTACTACTCGAACTATTACTCGACGGAGACTGACGGTGGGCGCGATGCATCGGCCAGCGAGCCGGTCTGACGTTCGCCCGGGCCCAGCGTTAAATCCGGGAGCAGATTTCCCTTCGACCAAATTAAGTAGCATTAGTGTATGAACGTTCCTCTGCTGGATCTCCAGGCGCAGTACGCCTCACTGGGGGACGAGGTGCGCCCGGCGATTGAACGAGTGCTGGCGTCGCAGCGTTTCGTGCTCGGCGATGAAGTGCGCCGGCTGGAAAATTCGCTCTCCGAGTATTGCCGGACGAAATACGCCGTCGGTTGTGCATCCGGCTCCGACGCGTTGCTGCTGGCGCTAATGGCGCTCGACGTCGGCGCCGGCGATGAAGTGATCACGACGCCGTTCAGCTTCTTCGCCACTGCGAGCTCTATCGCGCGGCTCGGTGCGCGGCCGGTTTTCGTCGACGTCGACAGGCTCACTTATAATCTCGACGTTTCGCGTGTCGCTGACGCCGTCACGCCGCGCACGAAGGCGATCGTGCCGGTTCATATTTACGGCCAGTGCGTCGAGATGGATCCGCTGCTCGAGTTGAGTGAGCGTCACGGCATACCAATCATTGAAGACGCCGCGCAGGCTATCGGGGCCACCGATCGCGGCCGGCGCGCCGGTTCGATGGGTGCGCTTGGGTGTTTTAGTTTTTATCCGACGAAGAACCTCGGCGGCGCGGGAGACGGCGGCCTCGTCACGACGAATGACGAGCAGTTAGCGCAACGTTTGCGAAGGCTGCGCGCGCACGGCGGCAGCACCGAGTACGAACACGAGGAAGTCGGCGTCAACAGCCGGCTCGACGAGTTGCAGGCCGCGGTGCTGAACGTGAAGTTGCCGCATCTCGACGAGTGGTCTGACGGGCGCGCACGGATTGCGGAGTTTTACTCGTCGTCGTTGCAGGACGTGGATTTTGAGATCGTGACTCCGCTTGTGCGGCCCGGTTGTCGTCACATCTTTCATCAGTACGTGGTTCGTGTGCCGCGTCACCACGATGCGTTGATGGAGCACTTGCGCGAGCGCGGCGTCGGAACGAAAGTGTATTACCCGATTCCGCTGCATCGGCAGGTGTGTTTTTCCTATCTCGGTTACGAGGCGGGCGCGTTTCCCGAAGCGGAGAGCGCGGCCGCCGAAACGTTCGCGTTGCCGGCGTACCCGGAGCTGAGCGACGCGCAACGAGCTTACGTCGTCGATTCCGTCAAGAGCTTCAAGCCCAGAACGTAGCATGGCACTGAAACTCAGCATCATCACTCCTTCATTCAACCAGGGCAGGTTTCTCGAAGAGACCATCCTGTCGGTGTTGAATCAGGGTTACGAACCGCTCGAATACATCGTCATAGACGGCGGCAGCACTGACGAGAGTGTCGACGTAATCCGGCGCTACGAGCATCGCCTCGGTTACTGGGTGAGTGAAAAAGATCGCGGCCAGGTGCACGCAATCAACAAGGGACTCGAAAAAGCGACTGGCGATATTTGTGCTTTTCTCAACAGCGACGATGTTTATCTGCCCGGCACGTTCAATGCGGTGATGACTCACTTCGAGCAGCATCCGGAGAGTGAGTGGGTCTGCGGCGACACGATCATGTTTGGCGCGGGACACGAAACGATGATCGTTAATGCGGAAGTTCCGCTGTCGGCGGCGCACTGTTTGTCGTGGGCGTATTGCGCGCCGCAGCCCGGCCACTTCTGGCGGACCGAGATTATTCGCGAGGGATTTCAGGAGCGTTGGAACTACGATTTCGATCACGATATGTACGTTCGCTTGTTGCTGAAGGGGCACAAGTGCGAACACTTGCCGTTGCCGATGGCGGCATATCGTCTGCACGAAGTGAGCAAGACGATCGCGGAGGGGCACCGGCAGATCGAGGAATTCGATCAGATCGCCGAGTTTTACGAACCGAAGTTGACTGGCGCGGACCAGCGCTGGTGCAGGGCGACGCGTTTCCTGCGCTTGTCGTACGCAGCGAGCGAAGCCGGGCGGAAGTCGGAGGCCGCGAACTGGCTGATGCGCGCGCTCGCGACGCATCCGGAAGGCGTGTTGAATAGACCCTTCTGGGGCTGCCTACGCCGTCTCGTCAGCAGCAACGGCCACGGATAACGCGAACGTAGGCCAATCTCAGAATCCCACCGACGAAGTCGGTGGTACTTTGAGACTCCACCTAAAACGGTTGTAGGTTAAGTATGGAAGTACCACCGACTTTGTCGGTGGGTTCGTGAGACACTTCCTACAAGCGCCGAAGATCGAGTATTGAATCCCACCGACGAAGTCGGTGGTACTTTGAGACTCTACCTAGAACGGTTGTAGGTTAAGCATGGAAGTACCACCGACTTTGTCGGTGGGTTCCTGAGACATTTCCTACAAGCGCCGTCGGTGGGTTCCTGATACCCAAAAAATGATAAGCTTGCACGACTTGCACTGAAGGAGCCGATTGATTGATGTCAGAACCGACACGAGTACTGGTCACGGGGGCGGGTGGTTTTATTGGTCATCACCTCACGAAGTATCTGGTCCAGCGCGGCTATTGGGTCCGCGGCGTCGATATCAAAGAACCCGAATTCGAACCAACTGCGGCGGACGAGTTCCTGCTGCTCGATATGTCTGTCCCTGAAAACTGCCGTCGCGCCACCCACGGCGTCGACGAAGTTTACGGACTCGCCGCCAACATGGGCGGCATCGGCTTCATCGAAAACAACAAGGCCGTCATCGTTCGCGACAATACGTTAATCAATCTCAACTCCATCGAAGCCGCGCGTCTCAACGGCGTCAAACGTTACCTCTACACTTCGAGTGCCTGCATCTATCCCGGCTACAAACAGCGCGAGACCGACATCAGTCCGCTGCGAGAAGAAGACGCTTATCCCGCCGACGCCGAAGACGGTTACGGTTGGGAGAAGCTCTACATGGAGCGCGTTTGCCGTCATTACACCGAAGACTTCGGACTCGACACCCGCGTGGTCAGGTTTCACAACATTTTCGGACCGCTGGGAACCTACGACGGCGGCCGCGAGAAATCACCCGCGGCAATCTGTCGCAAGATCGCCCTGGCTCAGGACGGCGACGACATCGAGGTTTGGGGCGACGGCGAACAGACGCGTTCTTACTGTTACATCGACGACTGCGTCGAGGGCATCTATCGCCTGATGCAGAGCGATCATCGCGAGCCAATCAACCTCGGCCAGGATCGAATGATTTCGATCAACGAACTCGTCGACATGGTCGCGCAGATCGCGGGCAAGCGAATCGGCAAGCGTTACGACGTAACGAAACCGCAGGGAGTCAGAGGCCGAAACAGCGATAACACGCGCTTGCGAGAAGTCTTGAATTGGGAGCCGTCTGTTTCGTTGGAAGACGGCCTGGCGATTACCTACCATTGGATTGCCGGCCAATTGGAGAAGCAGGCGAGCCAGCCGCAAACCGCACAGGTGCTGACGTCCGTGTAAGCTGTGGCTAAGTCTCTCACATGAAAGTCAGCGTTATTGTCCCGGTGAGGGATGAAGAGCATTCGATTCGCGAATTGCTCGACAGCCTGCTCCAGCAAACACGCCAACCAGACGAGATCGTGATAACGGATGGCGGCTCCGTCGACGCTACCCCGCAAATTATCGAACAGTACATTCAGCAGGGCGCGCCGCTGCGATTGCTTCGTGCGGGTCCGGCACTGCCCGGGCGTGGGCGCAATCTCGGCGCGGCGGCGGCGCAGTTTGAGTGGCTCGCGTTTACTGACGCCGGCATTCGGCTCGATCGTGATTGGCTCGAGAACTTGATCGCGCGCGCCGAACGCGATGAGACGATCGCTATCGTTTACGGTGCGTGGGAGCCGGTGACTGACTCGTTCTTCAAGCAGTGCGCCGCGATCGCCTACGTGGCGGCGCCCGTGACGATGAGCGACGGCGTGGTGGCGCGCCCGCCTTCGATCACGTCGGCATTGGTGCGGCGCGAGGCATGGGCGGCGGTCGGCGGGTTCCCGGAGGATCTGCGTTCGGCGGAAGATCTGCTCTTCATGAACCGTCTGGAAGACGCGGGTTATCGCGCGGTGGTCGAACCGCGCGCGCAAGTGCACTGGAACCTCAAGCCTACACTCGGCTCTACTTTCAAACGTTTTCTTATCTACTCGCGCAGTAACATTCGTGCGGGTCTGTGGCGGCAGTGGCAAGCGGCGATTCTCAGTCGTTACGCGCTGCTGTTTGTGGTGTTGGTCTTTGCTTTGATTTTGGATCCGAGCTGGGTGTGGCTGCCTTTTGCTACGTGGTCGTTGATGCTCTCGGCGCGCGCTTTGGTGTCGATCGGGCGTAATCGGGATCGGTATCCGGCCTCGTTTTTACAAAACCTCAGGCGCGGTTTTGTGATCGTGGCGTTGCTGGCGCTACTCGACGCAGCCGCGATTATCGGGAGTGTGCAGTGGTTGTTGCTCGATGCGTTTCGTCCCGGCCGCAAGCGGGCGGTGGAGGCGGGAAATGGCGTTTGAGCGACCGTTGGCGGGCCGGCGGGTTCTGTTCATCTCCTACAACGGAATGCTCGAGCCGCTAGGGCAAACTCAAGTGCTTCCGTACCTGCGCGTGCTGGCGAAAAGAGGCGTTCGCTTTACGCTGTTGAGTTTTGAGCAACCGCCGGCATTCGAACCGCAGGGCGTCGAGCAGTGTGAAGCGTTGCGGCGTGAATTACGGGAGCAGGGAATCGAGTGGCACCGGCTGCGTTATCATCGACGACCTTCCATTCCCGCCACTGTCTACGACGTGCTTGTCGGGATTCGCAAAGCGGGTTCACTCGTGCAGCAAAACGGGATCGAGATGGTTCATGCGCGGAGTCACATTCCGGGCACGATCGCGCTCGCGTTGAAGAAGCGGTTCGGCACCAAGATGATTTTCGACTTGCGCGGGCTGATGGCCGAGGAGTACGTCGACGCGGACCACTGGCGCAAAGACAGTCTGCCGTATCGTCTGACGAAGAGCACTGAACGGCAGATCCTGGGCGCGACCGATGGGATCGTGACGTTGACGGAACGCATTTGGCCCATCATTCGCGAGTGGGAAGGTTTGCGCGGGCGCGCGCCGCATCATCAAGTTATTCCGTGTTGCGCCGACTTGGAACGATTTCGTTTTGACGCGCAAGCGCGGGCGCGGCGGCGTCAGGAGCTTGGGCTCACGGACCAGTTCACGATCGTTTACAGCGGTTCGCTGGCGGGCTGGAACTTGACCGAGAAGATGGCGGATTTCTTCGCGAGTTTTGTGCGGCGGAATACACGGACGCACTTGTTGTGGCTAACAACCGGCAGCCATACACGGGTGCGGGAGTTGATGAGTAGTCGCGGCGTGGGCGAGGACCATTTTAGTGTGCTGGCGGTTGCGGCAGCGGGGGTTCCTTCGTATCTTGCTGCTGCCGATGCGGGCCTCGCGTTCGTTAAGAGTTGCTTCTCGCGGCTCGCGGCGTCGCCAACGAAGAATGGTGAGTATCTCGCGTGTGGGTTGCCGCTCATAATAAATGCCGGCGTCGGCGACACGGATGCGTTGGTGAACGACTGGCGGGCGGGTGTCCTGGTGAGCGAATTTAGCGAGGAGCAGTACGCGCTTGCGGCCGACAGCATCGAGGCAATGGCCGCCGCGCCCGGCGCACGCGACAAGGCGCGCCGTGTGGCGGAGCAGTTGTTCGACCTGGAAACTGTGGCCGCGGAGAGATACGCGTCGCTTTATCAAAGCGTGCTGACTGATGCAACCGTGCGCAAATCCGGGTAAGATGGCCCACAGATCTAACGAGTAAAACGATGCGTGTTCTTGCTTTAGTGCCTGGTCTCTACAACACCTCGCCCAGCCAGCGGTACCGGCTGGAGCAGTGGGAGCCGTTGCTGCGCGAACGAGGCGTGGAGATCACTTACGAGCCGTTCGAAGACGAAGCGCTGCACGCGGTGGTCTACCAGCGCGGGCGCATGGGGAAGAAGTTGCAGTTGGTCGCGCGTGGATTGGCGCGGCGCCTGTCCGCCGTCAGCAAGGCGCGCGAGTACGATCTCGTTTACATCATGCGCGAGGCGGCGCTTTTGGGACCGGCAGTTTTTGAGCGGCTCATTCACCAGCAGCGCGTGCCGTTCGTGTTCGACTTCGACGATGCGATCTTCGTTTCGTATCGCAGCCCGTCAAACGGTTATTTCAGCTATCTAAAGTTTGCTTCCAAAACGAGAACCATTTGCCGGCTCGCCTCGCACGTGATGGTCGGGAATCCGTACCTTGCGGAGTACGCGCGCCAGGTGAACGACAACGTCACCGTCATTCCGACGACGATCGATACCGAGAAGTATCAGGTGCGACCACGAAAAACGAACGATGGCGCGCTCATGATCGGCTGGACCGGCAGCCACAGCACCGTCGAACATCTCGACACGTTGCGCAGCGCTTTGAAGAAACTCGCTGAAACGGAAAACTTTCGTTTGCGCGTGATCGGTACGCCGAGTTACGAATGCGCGCCGGTGCAGACGGAAGCGATGCCGTGGCGGGCGGCGACCGAGTTGGAAGACCTGAGCACGATCGACATCGGGGTGATGCCGTTGCCCGACGACAACTGGAGCAAAGGCAAGTGTGGTCTAAAGGCGCTGCAATTCATGGCGCTGGGCATTCCGACGGTCTGTTCGCCGGTGGGCGTCAACACCGACATCATTCAGGACAACGAAAACGGTTTTCTCGCCATGTCGGAAGCAGAATGGGTCGACAAGCTGACGCGACTGCTGCGATCGGCGGAGTTGCGGCGGCGACTCGGTGATGCGGGCCGGGCGACGGTCGAAGCAAAATACTCCGCCGTGACACAGGCGCCAAGAGTTTACGAGATCTTCAAATCGGTGAGGCTTTCCCCGAAGGCGGTGCCAAGCCACAAAGAAGCACAAGAAGCACAAAGCAGTTAAGACATTTGGGCGTTTTGTGCCTCTTTGTGGCTTTGAGTGTGGGAAACCAGGGAGCAGAAGTTGGAAAAAGCGAATGTGCTGGTGACGGGTGGGGCCGGGTTTATCGGTTCGCACCTCGTGGACGCGTTGGTGGAGCAGGGGCATCGCGTGCGCGTGCTCGATGCGCTCGTGTCGCAGGTTCACGGCGAAGCGCCGGCGCCGAAACACGTCAACCCGGCGGCGGAATTCGTGCAGGGCGATGTTTGCGATCGAGAAGCCGTTGGCGCGGCGTTAGAGGGAATCGACGTAGTTTTTCACGAAGCGGCGGAAGTCGGCGTCGGCCAGTCGATGTACGAGATCGAGCGCTACGTACGCGCAAACGATCTCGGCACCGCGGTCGTGCTGGAAGCGGTGCTGGCGCGCCGCCCGCAAATTCGTAAGCTCGTGGTCGCGTCGTCGATGTCGATCTACGGCGAGGGCGCTTACACGTGCGCCGATCACGGATCAGTAGCGCCGCAACTTCGCTCAACGGAACAACTGCGCGACCGGCGCTGGGAAGTTGCCTGTCCGAAATGCGGCAAGGATCTATCGCCCGCGCCGACAACCGAAGAGAAACCGTTGTTTCCCACTTCCGTGTACGCCGTAACCAAACAGGACCAGGAACAGTTTTGTCTGGCCGTCGGGCGGTCGTACGGCATCCCGACCGTCGCACTGCGTTATTTCAACGTTTACGGCACGCGGCAGGCGCTTTCGAATCCCTACACCGGCGTCTGCGCCATCTTCTCGGCGCGTCTGCTCAACGGCAACCGCCCGCTGATCTTCGAAGACGGCGAACAGACGCGCGACTTCGTTCACGTGAGCGACATCGTGCAGGCGAATCTGCTGGCGCTCGAAACGAATCGCGCCGACTACGAGGCGCTGAACGTCGGAACGGGCAGGCCGACGTCCGTCCGCACGGTCTGCGAACTGCTCGCAAAAGGTTTGGACCTGGACATCGAGCCGGAAATCGTCGGCAAGTATCGCGAGGGCGACATTCGCCACTGCGTCGCCGACATTTCAAAAGCGAAGTCGCTGCTCGGCTACCAGCCGCGCGTTTCGCTCGAGCAGGGAATTCCCGAATTGCTGTCGTGGGTGCGCGCGCAAGCCGCCCAGGACCAGGTCGAAAATGCCACCGCGGAATTGGAGAGTAGGCAGTTAGTACGTTGAGCAACGATGCAGAGGACGAGCAGATCGCGTTTGCTGGTACTTGCTTTGTTCGCACTGTTGCCGTCGTTCCTCAAACGCAGCTTCTATCGCTGGTTCTTTGGCTACAAAATCGGCAAACGCGTGTCGATCGGGTTGAGCCTCATCGACGCCCGTCAGTGTTTGATTGAAGACGACGTCAGCATCGGTCATCTCAACGTCGTCACGCGCGTCGAAAAGTTGACGATCAAAGACCACACGCGCATCGGCCATTTGAATATCATTCGCGGTGGTGCTGAAGTGAGCTTGGGACGCTACTCCGAGATCATTCGCCTGAATGAGATCAACTCGATTCCCGAGCCGGACGTGGTCAACGAGATTGACCCGACTTTCATACTCGGCGACGGCAGTATCGTCACGGCGGGCCACAAAATCGATTTCACGGATCGGGTCGAAATCGGGCCGCGCGTGATACTCGGCGGGCGCAACTCGTCGCTGTGGACGCACAATCGACAACGCACCATGCCGATCACGATTGGTGCGAACGCGTATATCGGTTCGGAGATTCGCATGGCCCCGGGCAGCGCGATTCCCGCGCGCTCGATCGTGGGCATCGGCTCCGTCATTACGGCCCCGCTGGCCGAAGAAGGTAAACTGATTGCCGGTGTTCCCGCGAAGACCATCAAGGATCTGAGCAGCGAAGACCAGTTTCTGATCGAAAGAAAAACGCGGCCGGATTTGCCGGACGACCTCTGAGTTGTAAATGAATACTCTACTCACAGCTTTCGCGATGCTGGTTTGCGCCGCCGTGGTGTGGTTGGCGCCGGGGCAGGGGCCGGGTGCGCTGGCGGTTTGTGTCGCCGTCTCGTTGCCCACAATTTTCGTGCTCACGCGCGCCGGAGAAGAACGGCAGTTTCTTTTTCGCGTATTTACGCTCGCCGTTCTGGCGCGCATCATCGTCGCGACCATCATCTTCATCGGGCACAAGGAAGAATTCTTTGGCGGCGACGCGAACACCTACGACACGTTTGGCCAGTCGCTACTGCAAAGCTGGCACGGCGACACTTACCATTCTGAGCGATTCACCGTATTCATCAACTCCGGCGCCAGTGCGTGGGGCATGGTTTACCTGGTCGCCCTCGTTTATCAGTTTGTTGGCCAAAACAGGTTTGCGATTCAACTCGTCAACGCTTCGGTCGGCGCGGCGGCGGCAGTAGTGATCTATTACTCGGCGCAAACACTTTTCAATAACACGCGCGTCTCGCGTATTGCGACGATGCTGGTCGCCTTCTTTCCCTCGCTCATTCTCTGGTCGTCGCAGGCCTTGAAAGACGGCTTGATTATTCTCACGCTCGCGCTGGCGATTTTGGCGACGCTGCGAGTAATGGAGAAAGTCACGGTTGGTTGGGTCATTGTCCTGGCAGGATGTTTGATCGCGCTGCTGAGTTTGCGCTTCTACATCTTTTACATGATGACCGCGTCCGTGGTTGGCAGCTTCATACTGGGGATGAAGACGATGGGCGCGCAGAGTTTTATTCAGCGCTTCGTAGCCATCGTCGCAATCGGGCTCGCGTTTACGTGGTTCGGGGTGCTGCGGTACGCCGAGACGTCTTTCACTCGTTACAGCGACTTGAAAGTGATTCAGATGAGCCGCGTCGACCAGGCAAACGCCGGCTCAGGTTTTGGTAAAGACGTCGATGTCAGCACGACGGAAGGCGCGCTGACGGCGATTCCGATCGGGCTCGTCTACCTGCTGTTTGCGCCGTTTCCGTGGGACATGGCGACGCTGCGGCAGAGCATTACGTTGCCGGAGATGCTGATCTGGTGGGGATCTTTTCCGCTGCTGGTGCTCGGGCTGTGGTATGCGCTGCGCCATCGACTGAGGCAGGTCGCGCCCGTCGTCATCTTCACGACGATGCTCACGCTCGTCTATTCGGTGTTTCAGGGAAATGTGGGAACGGCTTACCGGCAGCGGTCGCAGTTGCTGATCTTTTACTTCATCTTCGTGGCGGTCGGCGGCGTGTTGCTGAAGGAGCGTGCGGAAGACAAGCGGCGCCAGGCGCAACTCGCTAAGCAGGAGTTGGCGGAGATGCAGGCCGCGCGTTTACTCGCCCGGCGCCAGACGCAAACCTAGATCAAGAACTGCCGCTCCCTGAGATAAGCAATAATCAAGCGCGCGTTCTCTTCGGCCGTTTCGCTTAAAGTATCTAATTCCAGTTCAGCGCTGACGGGCGGCTCGTAAGGATCGTCAATCCCCGTAAAATTCTTCAGCTCCCCGAGACGCGCCTTCTTGTACATCCCTTTGACGTCACGCCGCTCGCACTCTTCGAGCCGCGTATTCACAAACACTTCGATAAATCGATCCGCTCCGACGAGGTTGCGCACCTCGTTGCGCGTCGCTCGATACGGGCTCACCGCCGCGCAAACCACCGTTCCCTGGTGCTTCACAATCTCCGCCGCGACAAACCCGATGCGCCTGATGTTCGCGTCGCGATCCTCCTTGCTGAACCCGAGCCCGCGCGACAGATGATTACGCACGACGTCGCCGTCGAGCAGCGTGACTTGCCGGCCAAATTCCTGCAACAACACCGTCAGTATTTCTGCCGTCGTCGATTTTCCCGACGCGCTCAGTCCCGTAAACCAGACACAGAAACCCTGCTTGTGCCGCGGCGGATAGACGTCGGCGATGGCCGCGGTGACTTCCGGACGCGCAAACCACGACGGCAGCTCGGCGACGGCGCGGCGATGCCAGTCGCGTATCAACGTTCCCGACAACTGCGCGGTCGCGACCCGCGGCCCGACCTTCCACGCCTCTTCGTAACGATCCTCCTCGGGCACGTAGACGAACTCGCCAAACGGCAACGCGCGCACGCCGATCTCTGCTTGAAATTGTTCGACCAGTTCCTGCGCGGCGTACGGCGCATAAAACGGCTTACCGTTCGAGTCGTTGCCCGGGCTGGCGTGATCGCGGCCGATGATCATGTGGTTCGCGCCGTAGTTTCGGCGGATCAGCGCGTGCCACAATGCTTCGCGTGGGCCGGCGAGGCGCATCGCGAGCGGCAGCAGCGCGAGCAGAATTCGATTCGGATCGTAGTACTTCGCCGCTAGCGCCTTGTACGTGCGCACGCGCGTGAAGTGATCGATGTCGCCGGGTTTTGTCAGGCCGACAACCGGATGCAGCAGCAGCACGCCGTCGACGGATTCCGTGGCGCGTTTGGTCAACTCTTCATGAGCGCGATGCAGCGGATTACGTGTTTGAAAGGCGACGACGTTCTCGATTCCCATTTGGGCGAGGCGGGCGCGTGTTTCGGCGGGCGTGAGACGAAGTTCGCGAAAGTCGTAATGCTTCGGTAGCCGCAAAACCTGCAAACGCCCGCTGATGTTTCGCGAGCCCCAACGGTGCATCTCTGCGACCAGCGGATGGCGCGTGTCGGTCGTGCCGAACACTTGTCGCGCCGTGGCCTCGAGGTCCCATTCGTAGATCTCCTCGACGATCATCACGGCGAGAGTCTCGTTTTTCGCGTCGAGCAGCGCTACTTCGCGGTCGAGTTCGACGCGTTCGTCATCTGCGACCGGCAAGGTGACCGGAATCGGAAACAACTGGCCCTTTGCGAGTCTCATTTCTTCGAGCACGCGGCGGTAGTCGGCGGCGCCCATAAAAGTCTCGAGCGGGCTGAAAGCGCCGGTGGCGAGCATTTCGAGATCGCAAATGGAGCGGTCGGAGAGGTGAATGAATAATTGTTCGGCCACGGATTTGACAGATTAACACAGAATAAGATACCTACCTTTTGAGCTATGTGTGGCATCGTTGGACTGGTTCGAAACGACGGCAAGGCGATTGACGAAGCGCTGCTGAGCCGTATGTGCAACGCGATTCGTCATCGCGGCCCCGACGAAGACGGCTTTTACGTCAACGGTTCGGTCGGTCTCGCGATGCGGCGCCTGGCCATCATCGACCTCAAGAGCGGGCAGCAACCCATTCACAACCAGGATCGTTCTTCGTGGATCGTCTTCAACGGCGAGATCTACAACTACCTCGAACTGCGCGAGAAGCTCGAAAAACTCGGCCACCAGTTCTACACCAACAGCGACACGGAGGCGATCGTTCACGCTTACGACCAGTACGGCGTTGACTGCCCGAAACATCTGCGCGGCATGTTTGCCTTCGCGATCTGGAACACGAACACGCAGGAACTGTTTCTCGCGCGCGACCGCGTCGGCAAGAAACCGGTGCTGTACGCACTCGTGAACGGCCAGTTGATCTTCGGTTCGGAATTCAGCGCGCTGCTGCTGCATCCGGACGTCAGCCGCGAGATTCAGCCGGAAGCACTCGATTATTACTTGTCGTTCATGTGCATTCCGGCGCCGCTCACCGCCTATCGCGCGATTCGCAAGCTCGAACCCGGCCACTGGCTGCGCTGGCGCAAAGGCGAGATCGAGACCCAGCGTTACTGGCAGCCTGACTTTACGAAGAAGCTCGACATCACCGAAGAAGAAGCGGGCGAACGCACGGTCGAGATGCTGCGCGACGCAGTGAAAGTGCGTTTGATGTCGGAAGTCCCGTTAGGCGCGTTTCTTTCCGGGGGCATCGATTCGAGTGCCGTCGTCGCGTTGATGGCGCAGGAGTCGAGCGAACCTGTCAAAACTTTCTCGATCGGTTTCGAAGAACAGGATTTCAGCGAACTGCACCACGCGCGGCGCATCGCCGAACACGTCGGCACCGATCACCACGAGTTCATCGTAAGGCCTGACGCGGTGGAGATCCTGCCGATGCTCGTCGAGCATTACGGCGAACCATACGCTGACTCATCCGCAGTCCCGACTTACTACGTTGCCAGAGAAACTCGCAAGCACGTGACGGTGGCGCTGAACGGCGACGGCGGCGACGAATCGTTTGCCGGGTACGAGCGATACATCGCGATGGGCATCACCGAGAAGTATCGCAAGATCCCGCCGCTGCTGCGGGAGTCGATCATCAGGCGGGCGGTCGATCTGATACCGATGGACCCGAGTAAGCGCAGCAAAATCAACTCGGCAAAACGCCTGCTGGAGGTGGTGTCGCGGCCGGGCGTGCGTCGGTACATGCACTGGATGAGCGCGTTCAATGAAAGGTTGAAGGAACCACTCTACTCGGATTTCTTCCGCGAGCAGACGGCGGAAGCGGACGCGACCGCGGTGTTGGGGACCTGGTTCAAACGCGCGAACGGTATTGCGCTGGTCGATGCGCTGTTGTTGACTGACCAGATGACTTATCTGCCAAACGACCTGCTGGTGAAGGTCGACATCGCGACGATGGCGGTGTCGCTCGAAGCTCGTTCGCCGTTTTTGGATCATCACGTGATCGAGTTTGCGGCGAGCCTGCCGCCGAAGTTGAAACTGCGTGGATTGACGAGCAAGTACCTGTTGAAGAAGGTGCTGCGGAAGTTGTTGCCGAATGAAAACCTGAACCGGCGCAAGATGGGGTTTGGCGTGCCGATCGGTCACTGGTTTCGCGGCAAGATGCAGCCGTTTCTGCGCGAGGTCATATTGTCGGACAAGGCGTTGCGGCGCGGTCTCTTCAAACCGGAGGCGGTGCGACAGTTAGTCGAGTTGCATGTGCGCCGCGAACGCGATTACTCGCATCAGCTTTGGACGCTGTTGATGCTGGAGCTGTGGTTCAACCGGTTCATCGACTCCCACTAACGATGCAGGCCCCAGAAAAGATCGAAGCCTTCGCCGGACAGCGAATCTTGTCCGAGGATCCGCGGACGGAAAAAGCGACGCGCGCTTGCGTCGCCTGCGGATCCAGCGACGCGCAGCCGCTCGGAATAAAGAACGAGCTCGAGCTCGTTGCCTGTCGGCAATGCCAAACCTTATACACGCCTTACAGTCCGTGGTATTCCAGCGAGTATTTTTATGTCGGTTATTATTTGAAATCTGAAGAACTCAATCCGCCGGCTTTCGTGAAGTCGAGACTCAAGGAAATCACCGCCGCCTTCGCGCCCTATCGCCAAACGAATCGACTGCTCGACCTCGGCTGCGGTGCAGGCGATCTGCTCGAGGCCGCGCGCAATCACGGCTGGAACGCGCAGGGTGTCGAGGTTTCCTCGCACGCCGCGAAGCACGTGCGCGAGTTGGGCTTCGAAGTTTTCGAAGGCGAATTGCAAACAGCCGGCTTTCCGCCGGCATACTTCGACGTCGTAACGGCGGCGGAATTGATCGAACACGTGTTCGAACCGCGCGCGGTCGTGCAGGAAGTCGCCCGCATACTTCGGCCGGGCGGATTGTTTTGGCTGACCACGCCGCACGCGCGCGGCCTGTCGGCGCGGCTGTTGGGCTTGAAGTGGCATTGCATTTGGCCGCCGGAGCATCTCCAGCTATTCTCAATCTCCGGGCTCAGGGCGTTGCTGCGCGACGCCGGCTTTCGCGGCGTTCGCGTGGATACGACGGGCGGAAATCCGATTGAAATCTGGCATGCCCTCGGCGGAGCCAAGTCAGCGCCTAAAACCGTGGACCAACACTTCGACCGCGTGTTGACGAGTTATCAATTGAACGAATCGCTGATGAAGAGCCGTTCGCGCCGGGCGCTCAAGAACACCGTGAACAGTTTGCTAAACCTCAGCCGTCTCGGTGATTCAATGAAAGTTTTCGCTGTGCGATAACCCGATCCTGGAGGACCACGTTGAAAGGCGTCGTGCTTGCCGGAGGCTTAGGGACGAGATTGCGTCCGCTGACCTCGGTCACAAACAAACATCTGCTGCCGGTCTACAACCAGCCGATGATCTTTTATCCCATTCAGACCCTCGTCAACGCCGGCATCACTGACATCATGGTTGTTACCGGCGGCAGCTCCGCCGGTGACTTTCTAAGATTGCTCGGCAATGGCAAGGCGTTTGGCCTGCAGCACCTCAACTACGCTTACCAGGAAGGCGAAGGCGGCATCGCCGAAGCGCTTTCGCTCGTGGAACATTTCGCGGCCGGCGATCCGGTTTGCGTCGTGCTCGGCGACAACATCATCGAGGGAAACATCTGTTCCGCCGTTGACGGCTATCGCAAACAGGGCCGCGGCGCGAAGATCATGCTGAAGAAGGTGCCCGATCCGCAGCGTTTCGGCGTGCCGAAACTCGACGGCCGGCGCGTGGTGCGAATCGAAGAGAAGCCGGCGGTGCCGCAATCCGACTATGCAGTCACGGGAATTTACATGTACGACGGCGGCGTCTACGACATCATTCGCTCGTTGAAACCGTCGAGCCGTGGCGAGCTCGAGATCACGGACGTCAACAACGCCTACATCGATCGCGATGAAATGACGTGGGAAGAGTTGGAAGGCTGGTGGACTGACGCGGGCACCTTCGACAGTTTGTTGCGCGCTTCGCGGATGGTCGCCGAAACCGGCGCGAACAAACTGCAACTCGCGCCAGAGCAGGTGGCCGCCAGTCAGGTTTAGAAACGGCAATGGCGGAAGTACGGCAGCCAAAGATAGTGCGGATCATCGCGCGGCTGAATGTTGGAGGTCCCGCGAAGCACGTCGTGTGGCTGACGTCGGGTTTGGAAGAAGCGGGGTATCGATCGCTGCTGGTCGCGGGGTCGGTGCCGGAAGGCGAAGAAGACATGGGCTACTTCGCGGAGCAGGCGGGCGTGACGCCGCTTTACATTCCCGAGATGAGCCGTGAGATTTCTTTGAAAGACGTAGTCACGACCTGGAAGTTGTTTCGGCTGTTGCTGCGCGAGCGCCCCGACATCGTTCACACGCACACGGCGAAGGCGGGGACCGTCGGGCGCGTGGCGGGGTTCTTTTATCGCTGGCTGACGCCGGGTGTTTTCCTTGGGCGGCCACGCGCGTGCAAGTTTGTGCACACGTATCATGGGCACGTGTTTCACAGTTACTACGGCCGCTTTCGCACGGGTGCATTCTTGGCAGTCGAGAGAATGCTGGCGAGACTGGTAACTGATCGTGTCGTAGTTGTAAGCGAGCAGCAGAAGGAGGAGATCGGGTCCAAATTTCGGGTCGGCCGGGCGGATCAGATCCGCGTGGTTCGTTTGGGTCTGGATCTCGGTTCCTTTGAGGCTTACGCCAGCCGCCGCCGGCGCTTTCGTGACGAATTCGGCATTACTGACAACACGGTGCTGGTCGGGATCGTTGGCCGGCTGACGGAGATCAAGAACCACGAGCTCTTTCTGCAAAGCGTGGCGCGGTTGAAGACGCTAGCTCTTGAACTGGGCCTGGTGCGGTTCGTGGTCATCGGCGATGGTTCGCTGCGCGAAAGTCTCGAGCGCCAGGCGCGTTCATTGGGAGTTGAACAAGACGTGATCTTCGCCGGCGGCAGAAAAGATCCGGAGCACTTTTATCCGGCGCTCGACATCTGCGCGCTCACTTCGCGCAACGAGGGAACACCGTTGACGCTGATCGAAGCGATGGCGAACGCACGGGCGGTGATCGCGACGACAGTTGGTGGTGTGGTCGATCTCCTTGGAAGAGTCGTCGAAGATGGTCAATACAGTGTTTGTGAGCGAGGTATAGGCGTCCGGCCTTACGACGTTGACGCTTTCGCGGCAGGTTTGGGGAGATTGATTGAAGATAGGATTTTGCGCGAAGAATTGGGGCAGCGCGGGTTTGAGTTTGTCGAGCGCAACTATCGCAAGGAGCGCCTGCTCGAAGACATCAAGAACCTGTACGGCGAGTTGCTGAATCGCGAACAGACAGCCAATTGCGAAGTGCCAGTCGCGAAGTATTCATAGTTTGCCAGTCGCGAAATACTCTTAAGGAGCTGAACGGTTGCGAGTACTTATCACAGGCGGCGCCGGTTTCATCGGATCCCATCTCGCCGACGCTTACATCCAGCGCGGCGATGAGGTCTACGTCATCGACGATCTCTCCACCGGCACGATCGAGAACATCCAACACCTCAAAGGCCACGCGCGTTTTCATTACACGATCGACACGGTCCACAATCATCCGGTCACCGCCGAGCTGGTCGATCAGTGTGACGTGATCTTTCATCTGGCGGCGGCAGTCGGCGTGAAGCTGATCGTCGAAAGCCCCGTGCGAACGATCGAAACAAACGTTCGTGGCACGGAAGTCGTACTGTCACTCGCCAATAAAAAGAAAAAGAAGGTCTTGATTGCCTCCACTTCGGAAGTGTACGGCTTGAGCACTGACGTGCCGTTTCGCGAAGACGGCAGCCTCGTGATGGGGGCGACGACAAAAGGACGTTGGAGTTACGCCTGTTCGAAAGCGATCGACGAGTTTCTCGCGCTCGCTTACTGGCGCGAAAAGAAACTGCCGACCATCGTCGTGCGGCTCTTCAATACCGTCGGACCGCGACAGACCGGACAGTACGGCATGGTGATCCCGACCTTCGTGAAGCAGGCGCTCGCCGGGCGGCCAATCACAGTCTATGGCGATGGGAAACAAAGCCGTTGTTTTGGTTACGTCGGCGACGTCGTCGGCGCGCTAATGAAGCTGATGGAAAACAACAGCGCGGTCGGGCAGGTTTTCAACATCGGGTCGAACCAGGAGATCACGATTCTCGAGCTGGCGGAACGAGTGAAACGGCTGACGCAGTCGGATTCCGACATCGTGTTTGTGCCTTACGATGAGGCTTACGAAGAAGGTTTTGAAGACATGCCGCGGCGCGTGCCGGACATTACGAAAGTCAGCGAGTTGGTTGGCTTTCGGCCACAGATGAGCCTCGATGGTATTCTTGAGCGCGTAATCGATTACCAGAGTGGCCGGCGCCGCGCTGGCGCCTGAGCATCGACAATAAGCCATGCATTTTACCCCGCGTACGCTGGTGGCGGTCGCCACCTCGTTCGTCCTAGCCCTGTTACTCACACCTCTCGTGCGTGCCTTTGCCCGCCGCGCGGGCATGGTCGCCGTTCCGAAGATCGATCGCTGGCACAAAAAACCGACGGCGATGCTGGGCGGCATCGTCATGTGGCTCACGGTCATCATTTGCTACTTCGCCTTCATTCATCACACGACCTACGGCTCCAGAATCCTGCTCGCCAGCACGTTTCTGTTCCTCGTCGGCCTCGTCGATGACGTCATCCACATCAAGCCGTACCAAAAACTGATCGGTCAGATTCTCGGCTCCGCGTTCGTGGTCTACTACGGTCTCTCACTGCCGTGGACCGGCTCGGTGCTGCTGAACATGGCTCTCGCCATCTTCTGGCTGATCGGCATTACCAACGCCATTAACCTGCTCGACAACATGGACGGGCTCGCCTCGGGCATCGCCGTGATCGCCGCGGGATTTCTGGCGCTGAGCTTCGTCCACACCGGCCAGTTCAGCGAAGCGCTCATTTCCTTGATCTTCGCCGCCGCCCTGCTTGGATTTCTTGTCTACAACTCAAACCCCGCGTCGATTTTCATGGGCGACTGCGGTTCGATGTTTGTCGGTTTCTTTCTCGCGAGTTCGGCGCTGATCAATGTCAGCGGCGGACGTTCGCGCAGCTTCCTGCCCGTGCTGGCGGTGCCGATCCTCGTGCTGTTCATTCCGATCTTCGACACGACATTCGTGACAGTGCTGCGCAAGCTCTCGGGCCGCGCCGCTTCGCAGGGCGGACGCGATCACACGTCGCATCGGCTGGTGGCACTGGGCATGTCGGAACGCCGTGCCGTATTGATGCTCTACGGTTTCGCGGCGCTGTCGGGCGTGCTGGCGATTCTGGTGCAGCGCGCGCGTCTCGACGTGAGCCTCGCGGCGATTGCGGGATTCACGATTCTCTTGACGCTCATCGGCGTGTATCTGGCGGGCGTGAAAGTTTACGACCAGAGCGAGGAAGAGATGGCAATCAAGGAGAAGGCCCTCTACTCGTTTCTGGTCGACGTGTCGTACAAGCGGCGGATCTTTGAAGTGCTGCTCGACGTCGTGCTGATCATTCTTTCGTACTGGTCGGCTTACGCGATCAACTTCCCGCCCACGAGCCCGGCGTGGAACCTGTTCATCCGCACGCTGCCGGTGCTGGTGTTCATCAAGATGGGCGTGTTTCTCGTGATGGGCGTCTATCGCGGGCTGTGGCGCTACACGAGCATGAGCGATCTGATCGTGTTTGCGAAAGCCGTGGTGCTGAGTTCGGTGGCGAGTTTGCTGGTGCTGTTGTTTGCGTTTCGTTTTGAGGGTTTCTCGCGCAAGGTTTTTGTTGTCGATGCCGTGTTGATGCTGCTGTTCCTGGCGGGCAGTCGCATGGCGTTTCGACTGTTTCGACAACTCCTGCCGGCAGTCGGCAACGCGAACGGACGGCGCGTGCTGATTTACGGCGCGGGTGACGGCGGCGAGTTGCTCTTGCGCGAACTGCGGAACAATCGCGACCTCAATCTCTCGCCCATCGGGTTTCTCGACGACGATCCGGCCAAGAGCGGTAAGGTGATTCACGGCTTGCGCGTGTTTGGCGGCAACGGAGATCTCGGCACGGTTTGCACGCAGCACGAAGTCGACGAAGTGGTGATCTCCAGCATGAAGATGACGGAAGAACGGATTCGGGAAGTTTTGGAGATTTGCGCCGATCGCGAGATCACCGTGAAGCGCATGCGCATCACGATGGAAGAACTGGGCAGGGATTAGGCGGATCGAATATCGCAGGAACTGATCGTAAATGCCGCAGGAACTGATCAAAGTAAATACGCGCAGTATGGCTGTTAAGCTGCTGCTGATCGTGCTGCTGCTCGCGGCGGCCACGTGGTCGTACTTCGTCGTGCGCTGGTACATCGGCAACACGCTCGCTGAGTATTTCGATCCCGAGGGAAACAATTTGCGCGTGGTGGAGATGGCGGAGTCGCTGGCGCCGGCGGATCCGTTGACGCACTGGCGTGTCGCACAGGTTCAGCAAAAGAGTTTGCCGTTGGACCAGCAGGCGCAATCGCTCGTCGAATACGAACGCGCAGTCAGCCTCTCGCCAAACGATTACCGGTTTTGGATGGCCCTCGGCACGGCAAGCGAGCAGGCGGGCGACACGGCCAAAGCCGAGCGCGCGTTGAAGCAGGCAGTCGCACTCGCACCCGCGTATGCATATCCACGCTGGTATCTCGGCAACTTGTTCCTCCGCACGGGCCGCTACGATGAAGCGTTTGTGGAGTTGCGCCGGGCGAGCGAAGCGGACGCGGAATTCCAGCCGCAGCAGTTCAATCTGATCTGGGAAATCTACGGCAGCGATCCCGCGGCGCTAAGCAAGGCCGTCGGTGAGAGTGCAGCCGCGCGGGCGAGATTCGCCCAGTACTTGCTCGGGCGGCAAAAGTTTGAAGAAGGCTTGCGATTGTGGGACCCGCTCAGCAGCGACGAAAAGAGAGCGAACCGGCAAACGGGCGATGAGATGGTTAATACTCTCGTCAACTCATTTCGTTACCACGACGCGATGCGGGTTTGGAACGACATCACGGCCAACGAGAGATATCGCATCGAACTTGGGCGCATCTTCGATGGTGGTTTTGAGGAAGTCGCCGCGCCGGAGAGTGTGTTTGCGTGGCAGGTGAAAGCGCTGCCGCAATTGCAGATCGGTCTCGATCAGGACAAGAGTCACAACGGCGCGACCAGCCTGCGCCTCGTGTTTCACGTTCGCTCCAACATCGAAAACATCAACATCTCGCAGATCGTTCCGGTCGCGGCAAACACGGAATACGACCTCGAGTTTTACGTCGCCAGTGAAAAACTCGAGACCGGCAGCCCGCCGGTGGTGCAGGTACTCGACCCGACGACTTCCGCCGTGATCGTCTCATCGCCGCCCGCGTCGAACGGCAACAGCGACTGGACTCGCGTGCCTTTATCGTTCAAGACCGGCGACAAAACAGAAGCGGTGCTGATCAGGATCGCGCGGCCGTCGTGCGGCACGCAGGAAGCGCCGGTCTGTCCGATTTTTGGTTCCGTTTGGTATGACGACTTCAGTCTCCAACGAAGAAATTAGTCTCGCGACTGCTGAGCCGGTGGCGCCCGTGGCCACGACAGCGCCTCAGCAACGCGGCGTCTATCGCATCCGTCACACGGTCGCGAGCAGGTTTGCGTTTCTCGTGATCTGTGTGGCGATCGTGCTGTCGGCGCTGGCGTACGGCACGGTGCACTACTGGTCGCTCGCGCTCTTCAATCTCGGCGGACTGACGATTCTGGCGCTGTGGGTCGTCGACGGCTTTCGGCTAGGCAGTCTTCGCATCAACCGCAACGTGCTGCAATTGCCGCTGCTCGGCGCGATTGTCCTCGGCGTGGTGCAACTGCTGCCGCTGCGCAGCGGCGGTCTCATAAACACGCTGTCGCTCGATCCCAACAACACGAAGCTCGTGATCGTGCAGTTGGCGTCGCTGCTGGTTTATTTCGCGGCGACGCTGGTGTTTGTTGATACGCCGCATCGTCTGCGCCTGCTGGTGCGGACGATCATCGTGTTTGGTTTCCTGCTCGCGATCTTCGGTCTGACGCAGTCGTTCACGAGCCCGACGAAGGTCTACTGGATTCGCGAGCTCAACCAGAGCACGGCGTTTGGTCCGTTCATCAATCGCCACCACTTTGCCGGCTACATGGAGCTGACGATTTCGTTGCCGCTCGGGTTGTTGCTGGCCGGTTCGATCGACAAGGACAAGCGACTGATCTACCTGTTCGTGGCTCTGCTGATGGGCGTGGCGTTGGTGATGACGGCTTCGCGCGGCGGCATTATCAGTCTGGTGGCGGAGATCGTGTTTCTGGTGATCGTGACGGCGATCCGGCGTAAGCAGAGTGACCGCAGGCGCAAGCGGTCGAGCCGGTTGAAGGGCGTAGCAACGCGCGTGGCGCTGGCATCGGCGTTGATTTTCGGACTGTTTATGGGCGTGATCTTGTTGGGCGGCGAGTTTTCGTTGGCTCGTTTTATCGACACCGTGAACACGGACGATCCGACGACGGGCCGCGCGCATTTCTGGTCCGTGACGCTCGACATGATCAAAGCGAATCCGGTTGTCGGCACCGGGCTCGGCGCGTACGGCGTGATTTACACCCGCTACGACACGCGCAACGGACTCTACCGGCTCGAGCAGGCGCACAACGATTATCTGCAAGTGTTTTCCGACGCGGGCGTCGTCGGTGGAGTGTTGGCGCTGGCGTTCGTCGTGCTGTTGTTTTATCGCGGGTTCAAGCGCGCCAGGTCGCGCGACGATTTCCGGCGCGGAGTCGCACTGGCGGCGCTGGGTGGTTGTTTCGCCGTGCTGATCCATAGTTTCTTCGACTTCACTTTGCACACGACTTCGAACGCGCTGTTGTTTCTCGTGCTCGCCGCGTTGGCCACCATGAACGGCCGGGTTGAAGATCCGCCGCGCCGGCGGCAGCGAAGATCGTCATCCAAAACTCGATATGAAAGCAGCGACCAAAGAGCAACGAGTGAGTAAAGAAGCGTTGTCTGTGCCGGGCCTGTGCCTGGGGGCTGCCCTGCGTCACAACAAGTCCGACGCGCTGAATTACCGGGCTGACGGCAAGTGGTTCAACATTCCGGCTGAGACCTTTGTCGAACGCGTGAAGCACTGCGCGCTGGGTTTGGCTGCGCTCGGGATTCGGCCCGGCGACCGCATCGCATTGCTTTCGGAGAACCGGCCCGAGTGGTCAATCGTCGACATGGCGATACTGAGCCTCGGCGCGATCAACGTTCCCATTTACACGACGCAGGCGGTCGAACAGATCGAGTACATCCTTTCCGATTCGGGTGCCAAAGCCATCTTCATTTCCAACCGGCGACTCTTCAAACACGCGCAACCCGCGCTCGCCAAGCGCGCGATGGAGCACCTGATTTTCTTCGAACCGGAGGTCGCGGAAATCGTCGAACGCGGGATTTCGTTGGAGCAGATGGAGCAGCGCGGGCGCGAACACGCTGAACGCCGGCCCGATGCGCTCGACGCTTACCTGCAATCCGTCAGGCCCGACGATCTCGCGACGATCATTTACACGTCCGGCACCACCGGCGAACCGAAAGGCGTGATGCTCACGCACAACAACTTCATATCAAACGTGCTCTCGATCGCCAAAGGCTTGCCGATCACTGCGACTGACGTGGCGTTGTCGGTGTTGCCGTTGTCGCACATCTTCGAGCGCACGGGTTTTTACGTTTTCTGCTACTGCGGCGTGTCGGTTTACTACTCAGCCTCGTTCGATCAGGTTGGCGAAAACCTCCGTGAGGTCGCGCCCACAGTGATGACCGCGGTACCGCGTCTCTTCGAAAAGGTCTATCACCGCATCATCAAGAAGGGCATGGCGGAGAAGGGGGTCAAGAAAAACATCTTCGTGCGTTCGCTGGGCGTCGGGCAACGTTATGGCGAGTTGAAAGACAAGGGGCGCTGGATCTCGCCGCAGTTGGCGATCAAACAGAGCCTCGCAAGCAAGCTGGTGTTTTCGAAGTGGCGTGCGGGTGTCGGCGGACGCCTGCGCTATTTTGTGTCCGGTGGCGCGCCGCTCGCGCCGGCGTTGTCGTACGCGTATCTCGCGGCCGGGATTCCGATTCTGCAAGGGTACGGCGCGACGGAAACTTGCATCGTTTGCGCGAACCGGCCAGGCAACAATCGCGTCGGCTCCGTCGGAATACCTTTCGAGGGCATTGAGTTACGCATTGCCGAAGACGGCGAGATTCTCATCAAGGGTCCGAACGTGATGCGCGGTTACTACGGACAGCCGGAAGCGACCGCGACCGTGTTGAAAGACGGCTGGTTTTACACCGGCGACGTCGGCCACATGGACAAACAGGGCCGGCTCTACATCACCGATCGCAAGAAGGATCTGTTTAAGTTGTCGAACGGGAAGTATGTCGCGCCGCAATTGATCGAGAGTTTGTTGAAGGAGAGCGAGTTTGTCAGCCAGGTCGTGGTTGTCGGCGCGGGACGCAAGCAGCCCGCGGCGCTGATCGTGCCGGATTGGGAGAGCTTGCACGAAGCGTTAGCGGCGGCGGGAGAGAATTCAGCGCCAAAGGATCGGGAAGCGCTGAGCAAATACTCACCGGCGATCAAGATCGTGCAGCGCGACATCGCGAATCTCACTTCGTCGCTGGCTGACTACGAACGCATCCGGCGCGTCGCGCTGTTGCCGGACGAGTTCAGTATCGACGGCGGCGAGCTGACGCCGACGCTGAAAGTGAAGCGCCGCGTGATCGACGAACGTTTCGGGGATCTGATCGACCAGCTTTACGACTGAATTATTTCTACGGATTGGTTGCGGATTAAGCGGACTTACTTCCTCAGGATCGACTCAGCAAGGATGCGCAGGTTTGACGGTATTTCGGGGGTGCGAGGCGTACGGCCCGCAGGCTTGTGATGCGCCAGCAGCCGCAACTCCGCGTTACAAAACTCACAAACGGCGAGGTGCTTCCGCACCAACGCGGCGATCTCCGGCGAGAGCTTTTGCGAGCGAAACGAGAGCAGCGTCGCCGCCGCCGGACAGGCGCCGGTCTTGCGGAAAGTGAGTTGAGTTTGTGAGTTCTTCATCCTGGCCTGAACGCGTGAGTTATTTCGCATTACGCGTGGATTGTTCATCTTACCTACCACGATTATCCACCCTGACGAAACAGCGAATCGGCCGCCTTTTCCAGAGCTTTTTCTCACTTTTTCCTAAGTGTTTCCCAGGTTTACACTTGGTGTAAAAACTTGTTGCTCGTTCTGGGAAATATTGCTACCATGCCCTCGTCAGTCAGATGAGCGACCTGCTCGCTGACGTATCTCCAGGAGCATCACCGCTAATCGCGCGGTAAATCCCTCTGTACCCACATCTCGGCGCTACAACCAAGGCCCCATCGTTTATCGGTCAGCGATAAGCCCAACGTGAACCGTGAAAGCCATAAGTGAAGATTCCGAAAAACTAGCTGCGCCTAACGCGGCCGACAAACGCCCGCAGCCCAGAGCGCGCCGCAACGAACGTTCAGGGAAGAATGCCAAGTGGGTCGAGAGCCTGCGATCGTCGGACGTGAATCGTCTGTGGACGGACCTTCATCGCATCGTCTCGCACCACCCGCTGGTTCGGGCTTCCCGCAGCGCCGGCCTGTTGATCGAAGAAGGAAGCGGTGCCGCCTACACTGACCTGACCCAGGAACTGTTTGTCCAGCTTCTCAGCAAGAACCGTTTCGAACATTACCTCGAAGCGGAAATGTCTGACTACGAAATCGAGTGTGAGATCAGCCAGATCGAATTAACCAATCTGCTGACGGCCGAGCTCCGCAAGCGTCACCCGGAAAGCTACCGTCTCGCGAGGCGCATCTCGA